>ENA-OQCL01000015-OQCL01000015.1-human-gut-metagenome-genome-assembly--contig:-NODE-15-length-94522-cov-11.564098_pt1 | contig 94522 bp, 92 predicted proteins | sample MGYA00242502_ERZ504586 | MGnify/ENA primary metagenome ERZ504586 (study PRJEB26092, sample SAMD00036316) | human gut metagenome | host: Homo sapiens | study: EMG produced TPA metagenomics assembly of... | reverse complement strand
GGTAATCTGCATACATGTCTTATATCCCCTTTCTCTTTGGCTTCGCTCGAACGGATCTTCTGGATGAGCGCTCGTGCATGAACGCCATGATGGCTAAGAGCACGAGCAAGTAGATTGGCAGCAGCGATATCGACAGATGGTTGGCCAAAATGCCGAAAAGCGGCGGCATGAGCATCGTGCCGATATAAGCAGCGGCCATCTGGACGCCGATGATGGCCTGTGACTTGTCCTTGCCAAAATGAGTTGGAGTTGAGTGTATGATGCAGGGATAAATCGGCGCGCAACCCAGACCGATCAGGATCAGGCCGGCCAGCGCGACTGCATCACCTGCGGGGAGCATCACCGTCACGATACCGAACAAGATCAGTACCTGCCCCATCCGGATCATGCTCTCGTCGTGCATGCGCATCGCAAGGAAGCCATTGATAGCGCGGCCCACCGTAATGCCGATGAAGAACATCGCGCCAAAGCTCGCCGCCTGTTCTGCCGAGATGCCCTTGCTGAGATTCAGGAAGCTGCTCGCCCAGAGCCCGCAGGTCTGCTCGACGGCACTGTAGCAGAAAAAGGCGACCAGTATCTCACGCGCACCCGGTATCCGGAAAATCTCGCGCAGTGAGAGCGGCTTGCGCTTGTGTCCAGAATCTGCCTGCACCTCATCCTTTCGCTCCTTCCAGAGCGGCAGGCTGGCGAACAGGATGAGGGTCAGGACGACCTGCATCACCGCGATGATATGGTAGCCCGCCGGCCATCCCTTCCCCATCTCGAGCGCCATGCCCATGATGTACGGCCCTGTCGCCGCACCGACGCCCCACATGCAGTGCAGCCAGCGCATATGCCAGCTCCTGCAGTGAAGCGCCACATAATTGTTCAGGGCGGCATCCACACCACCGGCACCGAGGCCGTAGGGAATGGCCCAGAGGCAGAGCATCCAGAACTCGCTCGATGCTGAGAAGCCGAACAAAGCCATGGCCGTCATGGCGACGCTGATGGCCGTCACCTTCCCCGTGCCGAGCCAGAGCGTCAGCCTGTCACTCTGCAGGCTCGAGACAACCGTCCCGAAGGCAATGATCATCGAGATGATGCCCGCATAAGACAGCGGCGCCCCCAAGTCTTCGTGCATGACCGGCCAGGCCGCCCCGAGCAGTGAGTCCGGCAAGCCCAGACTGATAAAAGCAATGTAGATGATTGCTAAGAGCAAATGTACCATGTATTGTCTTCCTCCTCACTTGATGATATGATTATATCGTCTTTAAATATGAATTCATAGATAAATACAGGCATTTTATATGATGATACCGTCAATCTGAGATAAAAGGAGACGTAATATGGTCAACTTGCACTGCACCCTGCACACTGACAAGAATCAAAAAGAAATCACGCGGCACGGCAGTGTTCTATTTCCCGTGGCATGCTATGAAGATGATATGGCCTGTACAGACGTTCCCATCCATTGGCACGATGAATTTGAATACATCCTGGCGTTCAACGGGACCATCCATCTCCATGTCGGCACAGAGCCAATCACACTGCGGCAGGGAGCAGGTATCCTGATAAATGCAAGCCTCCTCCACTCTGTCTCACATTCCCTTCGCAAGCCGAGCATCCTGCGCTCGCTCGTCGTCCATCCCGACCTGATTGCAGGCTCCCCGCAGTCGTGCTACTGGCAGAAGTTGGTTCTTCCCTTTTACGGCAGACAGAATCTGCCTTTCCTGCTCATGGAAGGTAACGAACCTTGGCATGCGACAATTGCCCATCTGATGATGCATGCCTGGGATGCCATCACGCAAGAGACCGAAGCTTATACAATCGAAGCACGCTATGTGCTCTCCAAGGCACTGTACATCCTGTGTCAGAATCTTCCTTCATCCCCGCCCTCAATTTCTCGCGATGTCAGCCTGCTGGAGCGGATGAAACTACTCCTGCAGTACATCGAGCAGCATTACGCGGAGACGATCTCGAACCAGACTCTGATGCGTCTGGCTGCCTGCAGTGAGAGCGTCCTACTGCGCAGTTTCAAGAAGACGGTCGGAACTTCACCGATGAACTATCTGCAAAATTACCGCATCCAGCAGGCATCATCACTGCTCCTTTCCACCGATATGACTTCCAGCGAGATTGCCATTGCGACAGGCTTCCATGACATCAGTTACTTCACCAAGATCTTTCATCGGACAACAGGCTTAGCACCGCAACGCTTTCGGGCAGCCCATCGCACCAAATAACATCTTCCCCGCTATGAGCGATACATATACCGTCAGCAAAAACGACTCTCGCACAATGTCTTTAAAGAACATTGAACGAGAGTCGTTCTTATCTCAGTGCCCAAATATGAGTCAACTGTTCATTCATTTGACAGTATAGCCGTTTTCCTGCAGGACAGTCATCGCCTTTGCGAAGTTCTCTTCCTTGACCAAGATGTAGTCCGTGTTATAGGTAGAGACGGCAAAAATCCCGATCTTGTTCTCGGCGAGGATCGTAGAAAGTTTGGACAGGATGCCGATGAGCGAGAAATCCAGCGTGCCCTCGATGTGGAAAGCCCGCCAGCCATCTTCGCGCGCCGTCGTCTGAGATGGCGTGTCCTCGGTCTTGCAGACCAGCGAGAGTTCTTCGTCCGTCTTGGCGAGGAAAAAGAAGTCTGACTTGGTATCCACTTTATCCATCGCATCCAGTTTGCATACCGTCAGCGGAAAATCAATCTTTTTCAGGTTCATCCGTATTCTCCTTAACGTATCAAAATGTATCAGAGGCGCTGCTCTACAGCGCGCACGGCGTGGCGCACGCAGTCGTCGCAGGAGCAGAGCATCTTGCCCGTCTCAATGCCTTTGAGATCCTTGCAGATGGTGGCACCGGCTTTTTCCTCGAACTCATGCAGGATATCGCGCATGATGGCCGCCGTCGGCTTGCCGCTCTTGCCCATGAGCCCCATGACCATGCCAGCGCCACAGAGCGCGCCGCACGTCGCCTCCGTGCAGCCCATGCCCATGCCGAACCCCGAGCCAAGTGCCCGGAGCTCTTCTTCGGATTTGCCGAGCTCTTCCGCAAAGGCCAGCAGTACCGCCTGCGCGCAGTTGCAGTCCTTGTGTTTATACGCCACAGCCCGTTCCGCTCGATTATCGCGATTTTTCATTTCCATGATGATGCTCACCTATTTCTTCTTGAATGTATTTTCTCCATTATACGCTATCTGCATCCGCTTGCAAATACATCCGCATAAATGACTTACCTAAGTGCAAGAGCCATCAATCCAGGACAGGCTGCGCCTTATCCTTGCGCAAGCTAACGGCTGCGCCTATGAGCAACAGGAGAACGCCGAGCATGCAGCCGATGGCCAGTTCAGCAACCGACTGGGCATTGCCGCCCTTCGTGCGCTTGACCGGGATCCCGTACTCCTTCGCCGCCTCAACATCGATGCGGTCCAGCCCCACGCCGTGCATCTGGATGAGCCGGCAGCGCTTTGCCCGGCTGATGACTTCGCGCGGACAGTACTGCTGTCGCACGATGATGGCATCGAGCTCTTCCGGATGGTCAAAATTGTCGACGAGATTGACATGGCGGCGCAGCCGCGCCACAGCCAAATCACAGATATGGTCGTGAAGATATACATTGGGTATCATATGGCACTCTCCTCAATTTCCTTATACAGATCACTACTCAGATTACTCGGATATCTTGTATTCTACTTTGCTTCAGTTCATACGTCTAATACTTTATCTCAGTATGTTCATGCCAATCTTGTATGAACATACAATAACTATGCAAAAACGGAGCGCAATATTCGCGCCGATGCACGAATATTGCGCTCCGTTTTCCATGAGGGATTGAGTAGCCATGAAGAAGAAGCCGTATTTTCTTGTTTCGACCCATCACAGATGACGCAGGAAGTCCTTGAGCGCCTCTTGCACGGTGAGCAGAAACTCGCTGCCGTTTGCCAATATCTTTACGCAAAGATTCCCCTCCCCGAAACAGGTCAAGCCAGCTTGGCAATCGTGTTCTGCAAGCGTTGCATGCAGATAATCGCGTAACGCCTCTTCGCTCACCGGGAAATGGCAGAGGAGATAATTGCCAAGGTGAGTATAGCCTTCGTATTGGGTGAAACCCTCACAGTCCACATCGTCTTCCTGCGGAGCAAAGCGGAAATTGTCGGCATAGATGAGATTGCCGCCCGATTTGATGCGCACACGGGAACGGTAGAGTCGATAGGCGAATCGCTCGCCGCGGGCAGCACGGCCACAGGCCAGGATATCGGAATAGAACAAACGACTCGTCTTATCGGCCAGTTCGATGGTGAACGCACTGCGAAAAGCCGAATCGGCAAAAGGCAGGACCGGCAGCGGCGCATAGAACAGCGTAGCATCACGGCCCACCGTGACCACACCCTCACGGATGGCCTCACCCTCCGCCATCTGATGGATTTTCTCGTAAGACTGCGATAGGAACTCGGCTTTCGCGCCAGGCTCCAAGGTAATTGCAATGGACTGCCTATCGCCTGCCATAAGGCCAGCCGATACCTTGACGACCATGATCTGCAGGAATCCATCTTGATGAAAAGGATGCAGGACTTTAAAAGGAGCGGTGAAGGACAGATGACGCATCTTGCCTGGCGCAAGCACCAAGGACAGCTCCGACGTCCGCCCAAAGGGATTTGCTTGCATCATCCTTCACCATTCCCATCATGAACCTCATGAACACCATGAGCGTCTTCCAGCAGGACATTGTGGCGAATCCAGGCAATGATCTCAGGCACGCCCTCTTTCTTCATGAGATTCGTGAACAGAAATGGCCGCGATCCGCGCATCTTCTTAGAGTCGCGCTCCATGATGCTGAGGTCAGCACCGACATAGGGGGCTAAATCCTTCTTGTTGATGACGAGCAGGTCGGAACGCGTGATGCCAGGGCCGCCCTTGCGCGGAATCTTGTCGCCTTCCGATACATCGATGACAAAGATTGTGGCATCGGCCAGTTCCGGGCTGAAGGTCGCTGAAAGGTTGTCGCCGCCGCTCTCGATAAAGACAATCTGTGTATCGGGGAAGCGTTCGGTTAGCTCTTCTACCGCTTCAAGGTTCATGGACGCATCTTCCCGGATGGCCGTATGCGGGCATCCACCCGTTTCGACTCCAAGGATGCGTTCCTTCGGCATCGCCGAGTGCTTAACGAGGAATTCAGCATCCTCTTTCGTGTAGATATCATTTGTCACGACACAGATGCTGTAATGCGGGCAGAGCGCGCGGGTCAGTGCCTCAATGAGAGCAGTCTTACCGGAGCCGACCGGACCGGCCACGCCGATTTTCACATAGGACATAGGGAACCTTCTTTCTTTTGCTTGCTCATATCTTAATACTCTAGTAGGATTCAGGACATATAGAGTCGGGAATAGAGGACTTCATGCTGCATGGCTCGGATGTCAAGGCCCGGTGAGGAAAGGCAGAGGTCATCCGCATCGGCCGCCAGGGCCATGTCAATATACGTACTATAACGTTTGCGAAACGATGCCACAAGGCGCGCGCCATCCGTCTGTGACAGCGGGATAAGTTTGACACAGGTATTCGTCAGGGCTGAGAGCTGTGCGTAGAGATAGTGCTGCAGAGCCGCGCGCTCTGGCAGGCCCAATGCTGCCGCGAGCGCGCCATAGCAGACGGGATGGGAGGACGACTGCTCAGCAGCCTTCACATAATCGCCAAAGCGCGAGTCAAACGGCAGACTAATTTTCATGGCATTCTTGGCAAGGCGCCGTCCTAGCTTCTGCAGAGCCTCGCGCGGTTCGCGCGGCACGCGCGCCGCGCGGACTTCTTCCTCAAGAGTCTGCAGCCTTTCAATACCATCCGGTTCAGGGAAAGCTTCATAGGCCAGGCGAGCTGACAACAGTTCTCCGTAGAGGAAGTTGCCCGAGAAATACGCCTGCAGCCATTTTCCCGCTGTTGCTGCATCGTGCACGAGCCCTTGCTGCACATACGTCTCGAGCCCATACGAGTGTGCATATGCCCCGATGGGGAACAGTGCATCATTGAGTTCGAGCAGTAGGAAGAGCGCTTCTTCCTCTGCGAGCGCGCGGGACTCAGGCATGATTTCCCTCCCCCTCCGCAGAAGCGGCACCACCATCGCGATGCGAAGAGGCATGATGATGCGTGCCGGACAAGAGCTTCAGGCGGCAGCGTTCCTCGAGCTTGATCTCCTTTTTCTTATAGGGCACCTGAAGCTTATGGAAGAGGTCTTCCATGGCTGCATCGTATAAGACAGCAAAATACAGGCAGCCAGATGCGGGACCTTCCAGTTCATAGAGCGGTGCATGCCGGTTGCCGACTTCATAACAGAAACGGGCAATTGCTGCGTTCCCCTCCGGCCTTGCCAAAAGCGACAGCACTGGCAGGATCTCGACTGCTACGACCGTGTCCCCGTCCTCGAGCAGGACATCGCCATCGTGCAGGCCGCGCAATTGCGCTTCTGGTGAGAGACGCAGGGCGATGTCACGCCCGCCGCGCGTCGTCCGGCGCAACAGATGCTTCTGCGCATCCGCATAGTCGAGCTGCAATGGATCGACTGCTTTCCCAGCATACGCCGCATCGGACAGCGTACCACATACATGCGTGAGAATCATACTATTTCTCCTTTTACTTTTAACTTTCGCAATGCAATCAGAACAGATGATAGAGCTGAGCCAGTGGCAGCCGCTCTGCTGGCTTGCTCGTGATCTTCGCGCCATCGACGCGGACTTCATATGTCTCTGGATTGACGGTGATGGATGGCGTCTTGTCGTTGAAATGCATGTCCTTCTTCGTGATGTCACGGCAATGCGAGACAGGACGTACCTGCTTCATGAGGCCCAGTCTTTCCTTGATATTGGCGTCATAAGCCGCCTTTGATACAAAGGTGATGCAGGTATCATGACGCGCACCAGCTGCCGCACCGAACATCGGGCGGTAAAAGACGGGCTCTGGCGTCGGGATGGAGGCATTCGGGTCCCCCATCTTCGAAGCGATGATAAAGCCCCCCTTGATGATGAGCTCTGGGCGCACGCCGAAGAAAGCAGGATTCCAAAGCACGAGATCGGCCAGCTTGCCCTTTTCAATGGAGCCGACTTCTGCCGAGAGGCCGTGCGTGATGGCCGGGTTGATGGTGTACTTCGATAGATAGCGCAGGATGCGAAAGTTGTCGTTCTCGCCCAATTCCTCCAAAAGGCGGCCGCGCTCCTTCTTCATCTTATCCGCCGTCTGCCAAGTGCGCACGATGACTTCACCGACGCGGCCCATGGCCTGCGAATCGGAGCTCATCATCGAGAAGATGCCCATGTCATGCAGGACGTCTTCCGCGGCAATCGTCTCAGGACGGATGCGCGAATCGGCAAAGGCCACGTCCTCGGGGATGCGGCTGTCGAGGTGATGGCATACCATGAGCATATCAAGATGTTCATCGAGTGTGTTCTTGGTAAAAGGCATCGTCGGATTTGTCGACGATGGCAAGATGTTCTCAAAGCCTGCCGCCCGTATGATGTCCGGAGCATGGCCGCCGCCGGCCCCCTCCGTGTGATACGTATGGATGGTCCGACCGCCGATGGCATCGAGCGTGTCCTCGACACAGCCTGCCTCATTGAGCGTGTCCGTATGGATGGCCGTCTGGACATCATAGGCATCCGATACGCGCAGGCAGGCATCGATGACGGCTGGCGTCGCGCCCCAGTCCTCGTGGATCTTGAGGCCCATCGCGCCTGCCTCAATCTGCTCAGCAAGCGGTGGCAGACTTGAGCAGTTGCCCTTGCCGAGAAAGCCGAGGTTCATCGGATACGCATCAGCTGCCCGCAACATCTCTCGGAGATTCCAAGGCCCTGGCGTGCAGGTCGTAGCATTCGTGCCGTCAGCTGGCCCCGTGCCGCCACCGATCATCGTCGTGATGCCGCTGTAAAGCGCCGTCTCGATCTGCTGCGGACTGATGAAATGGATGTGGGTATCGAGTCCGCCTGGCGTCACGATGAGTCCCTCAGCGGCCAGTGCTTCCGTCGATGCACCGACTGTCAGTCCCGGCGTCACGCCTTCCATGATATCGGGATTGCCCGCCTTGCCAAGGCCGACAATGCGGCCGTCCTTGATGCCGATATCCGCCTTGACAATCCCCTGCACAGGGTCCATGACGATGGCATTCGTCAGGACGAGGTCCAGTGCACCGCCAACGCTCGTGATCTCCGAGGCCTGTCCCATGCCGTCACGCAGCGTCTTGCCTCCACCAAACTTTGCTTCATCGCCGTAGCTCGTATAATCCTTCTCGATCTCGAGCACGAGGTCAGTATCCGCCAGTCGCACCTTGTCGCCTGTCGTCGGGCCATACATCGCCGCGTACTTTTCCCGGCTGATCGTGTAACTCATCAGACATCGCCCTCCTTCTTTTTTCGATTCTCCGTCTCCACATCGGCTGCTCCGGCAAAGCCGCGTTCTTTCGCATGGCGCAAGGCTTCCTCGCGCTCAAAGTCACCAGCCGGCCCCATTGTCAGGCCATTGAAGCCGAAGCAGCGATTCCTACCGCGCAGCGAGACGAGCGCAACAGTCTTCTGCTCGCCCGGCTCAAAGCGCACGGATGTGCCGGACGGGATATCGAGGCGCATGCCGAATGCCTCCCCGCGCGCAAAGCTCAAGCAACGGTTCACCTCAAAGAAGTGATAATGTGCGCCGACCTGAACGGGACGGTCGCCGAGATTCGTGACGACAAGTTTCCGGACCGTCCGCCCGACATTGAGTACGATGTTCCCTTCCTTCAAGAAGAATTCACCTGGTATCATGCACTGACCTTCTTTCTCCATTCATTGTTTTGGCTCATTGGATTGGCTCATGTACGGTCACGAGCTTCGTTCCATCGGGGAACGTCGCCTCAATCTGTACGGAGGGAATCATCTCTGGTACGCCCTCCATGACATCTTCACGCGTGAGGATTTCCCGTCCTCTTGCCATGATATCTGTGACGGTATGGCCGTCGCGGGCCATCTCCATGAGCTCCATGCTCAGATAAGCCACTGCTTCCGGATGATTGAGCTTTAGGCCTCTCGCCCTGCGCTCTTCTGCCAGCTTGCCCGCATAATGCAGCATGAGTTTCTCCATATCCTGCGGCGTCAATCGCATCGTGTCATCGTCTCCTTCCTATCTGTTATCATATATCCATGCTTCAGGATGCCAGCATATGCTGCTGGATCTCTTCTTTCTTCGCTTCTCCTGCCGCTACGTGCAGGACGATCTGCCCCTTGTCCATCACGTAGCATTCATCAGCCAGCTCCAGTGCAAAATCCAGATACTGCTCGACGAGCAGGATGGAAAGGCCTGTCTCTTTATTGATGGTGCGGATAGCGGCGCCGATTTCCTGGATGACAGACGGCTGGATGCCTTCCGTCGGCTCATCGAGCAGCAGAAGTTTCGGATGAGCAATGAGCGCGCGGGCAATGGCCAGTTGCTGCTGCTGACCACCGGACAGGTCCCCGCCCTTGCGCGGCAGGAATTTCTCGACAATCGGGAAAAGGTGGAAGAGCTCTGACGGGTCCTGCTTCTTCCCGCCGCAGACTTCAAGACCCAGCCGCAGATTCTCGGCCACCGTCATCTGTGGGAAGATATCGCGTCCTTGCGGCACATAGCCGATGCCACAGCGCGCCCGTTCATACGGCGGCTTCTTCAAGAGCTCTTCACCAGAAAGCTCAATGCTGCCAGCTGGCGTCTTGACAAGGCCCATGATGCTCTTGAGCGTCGTCGTCTTGCCGACGCCATTGCGGCCGACGAGCGCGATGATCTTGCCATCCGGCACTGAAAGATTGATGTCGTGGAGTATCTCACTTTCTCCGTAATATGCTGTAAGCCCTTTGATCTCAAGCATGCTGCTCCTCCCCTCGTCCAAGGTAGACCTCCTGGACCTTCTTGTTCTGCATGACTTCATTCGCCGTCCCCTCCGTCAAGATGGCCCCTTCATGCATGACCGTCACATCGTCCGCGATGCTCTTGACGAAGTTCATATCGTGTTCGACGACGGCCACAGCACAGCGGTCCTTGATTTCCTCGAGAATGCGTGCTGTCTTCTCCGTTTCTGCCTGTCCCATGCCAGCGACCGGCTCGTCGAGCAGCAGGAGCTTCGGTTCCTCGACGAGCAGCATCGCAATCTCGAGCCACTGCTTCTCACCGTGTGACAGAGATTTTGCGCGCTCCTTGCTCTTCTTGTCGAGACCGACGAGGTTCAGCACCTCGTAGATCTTCCGCGTATCAAGATAACGCTTGCGCATGAACAGCGAGCCGAACACGCTCTTGTCGTGATTCAGCGCAATGCGCATATTGTCGTAGACACTGAGATTGACAAAAGTCGATGGCACCTGGAATTTTCGGCAGATGCCTTTCTTGACAATCTCGAATTCCTTCAACTTCAGTATGTTGCCGATGTCCGCATAATCGACTTCGCCAGCAGATGGTTTCGTCTTGCCGCAGATGACGTCGAGCAATGTCGTCTTGCCTGCTCCGTTCGGACCGATGAAGAAGTGAATCTCATGCGGCGCGATAGAAGTCGTCACATCGTTGACGGCCTTGAAGCCATCGAATTCAACGGATATGTGCTTGAGGCTCAAGAGCGCATCTGTGGCGCTCTCTTTGTTGCCAGAATGAAGCATCATGATGCCATCTCCTTTCTCTTGCAGGTACGGCGTCTGCCACCGAAGAATGCAGGCATGACCGGCAGATAAGGCCGGGCCTTAGCATACAGAGCGGAACAGACCCCAACAAGTCCTTTCGGCATGAAGAGCACGACAAGGACGAAGAGCAGGCCGATGAAGTACAGCCACATATCAGGAGCAGTCTCACTGATGCCCGTCTTCATCGCATTGACGAGCAGTGCGCCGATGACCGCGCCGATGAGCGTCCCACGGCCGCCAACAGCCACCCAGATAACCATCTCGACCGAAAAGGCAATATCGAGCTCTTTCGGCGAGATCATGCCCGCAAAGAGCACGTACATCGCGCCGGCAATGCCCGTGATAATGGCAGAGATGCAGTAGACAAACGTCTTATAGCGGCTCGAATCGTATCCTGTGAAGTACGTGCGGTTCTCACCATCGCGGATGGCGATGAGGATCTTGCCGATGCCGCGGCTCATGAACCAGGTGCAGAATACGTACGTCACGGCAAGCAGAGCGACGGCAACATAATAGAAGGAAACGAGGTTCATCGGATTCTGGAGCTGGATGCCCAGCAATGTTGTGAAGCCCGTGATGCCATTGCTGCCGCCCGTATACGCCTGCATGCCGACAAAGATGGTCACGAAAGCCCAAGCAAGTGCCTGCGACAAGATGGAAAAGTAAACGCCCTTGATGCGGTTCTTGAAGGTAGAGAATCCCACAATGAGAGCCAGTAGCAGCGGCAGAGCGATGATTGCCAAGAAGGCAAACGGCGCAGATGCAAACGGCTTCCAGAATGCTGGCAGCTGCGTCAAGCCGCCCGTTACCATGAATTCCGGCAGCGAACTGCCACTGGCCACGAGCTTCAGATGCATCGCCATCGCATACGCGCCTAACCCGAAGAATACACCGTGGCCGAGGCTCAGGATGCCCGTATAGCCCCAGATGAGGTCGATACCGAGCGCCACGATTGCATAGCAGAGGAATTTGCCGAGCAGGGTCAGGCGGAAGAGTGTCAGCACGAATGGCATCGTGAGCAGCGCCAAGACCAAGAGAATGAAGACAAGATTCTTCTTGTCCCGGAACCAATATTTGATACCCAAAGTACAAGGCCTCCTTTCTCAATCATCAAGAGAACGACTGCGCAGAGCGAAAAGCCCCTGTGGCTTTTTCTGCAGGAACAGGATGACGAGAAACAGCACTGCAGCTTTTGCAATAGATGCCGTGCTGCCGAATTCGAAGACTGTCCCTGCCACGCCGATGATCAGTGCCCCCGAGATGCAGCCAATCAGCTTGCCCACACCGCCGAGCACGACGACCATAAAGGTATCGACGATGTAGTTCTGCCCGAGCGTCGGGCCGATGGAGCCGAGCAGCGTCAAGGCGCAGCCCGCGATGCCCGCCAGACCGCTGCCGAGCGCAAACGTCAGGCAGTCGATGCGCTTCGAGCGAATGCCTAGGCACTGTGCCATGTCACGGTTCTGGATGCAGGCCCGCATCTTGCGGCCAAAGTCCGTATGATAAAGGAAAGCCCAGACGCCGACGAGGCAGGCAAAAACAAGTGCCAGGATGAACAGGCGCTTGTAGGACATCGAGACGCCCAAGAGGGAGATGCTGCCACCGAGAAATGCCGGTGCCACGACATTGACGTTTGGTGCGCCAAAGATACTGCGCGCCAGCTGCTGCAGGATGAGGCTGACGCCCCAGGTTGCGAGCAGGCTGTCGGTCGGCCGACCGTAGAGCCTCCGGATGACAGTGACCTCCAGCGCCATGCCGAAAGCAGCCGCCACGAGGAAGGCGAGTACGATGGAAATGAAGAAATAACCGTCGCCGAGGACAGGCATCAGTAGCCCCTGCACGACATATGTCGTATAGGCACCGACCATGATGAATTCCCCGTGCGCCATATTGATGATGCCCATGAGGCCGAACGTGATGGCCAATCCCAGTGCTGCCAGCAATAGGATGGACGAAAGGCTCAGGCCATTGAATAAGATGGTAAGAATATCCATAAATGCCTCTCTTTTTCATAAATAAGTGCAGGATATGCGCTGCTGATGCCTCGCACCTCCTGCACTTCCCCTACGTCACACGCTTTACTGTGCTTCTACACTCAGGCCTTTAGCCCAGTCATACGTCTTGAGGAATGGATCCGGCTTGATGGGGTCCGTCGCAAAGACTTCATCGATGAGGCCATTGCTTGTGACCTTGCCGATGCGCACGTATTTGTACAGATGCTGGTTGTCACCATCAATCTTGACCGTGCCTTCCGGTGCATCAAAGCTGATGCCGCCAGCCGCCGCACGGACCTTGTCGACATCAAAGCTGCCAGCTTTCTCGACGGCAGCCTTCCAGAGGTAAACGGCGTCGTAAGCGGCTTCAATCGGATCATCCGTGACGCGGTCTTCGCCGTATGCTTTCTTATAGGCCGCGACGAACTTCTCGTTGGCCGGCGTCTTGGTCGTCTGGTAATAGTCCCACGAGACGAGGTCGCCAGCGATGTTCTCGGCACCGATGCCCTTGATTTCTTCTTCGGCAATCGAGAACGACATGACCGGGCATGCTTCTGCTGTTACGCCGGCATCTTTCAGCTGCTTGAAGAACGCCACGTTGGAGTCACCGTTCAACGTATTGACGATGACATCGGGGTTGGCGGCCTTGATCTTGCTGATAATCGTCGCGTAATCCGTGTATCCCATCGGAGTGTACTCTTCGCCGACAACCTCACCACCCTCTGCGGCGAGCTGCGCCTTGATGATGCGGTTCGCTGTCTGAGGGAATACATAGTCGCTGCCGACGAGGAACATCTTCTTCCTGCCGTTCTTCAGCAAGTACTCGATAGCCGGTACAATCTGCTGATTCGGGGCAGCGCCCATGTACATGATGTTTTTCGACTGCTCCATGCCTTCGTACTGGGTCGGGTACCACAGAAGACCGTTCGAGCCCTCCACGACTGGTTTCACTGCCTTGCGCGAAGCACTCGTCCAGCATCCAAAGATGGTCGCAACTTTATCATTCATCAGGAGTTTCTTGGCTTTTTCCGAGAAGATCTGCGGATCCGAGGCACCGTCTTCCTCGACAATCTCGATTTTCTTGCCCAAGACGCCGCCCTGATCATTGATTTCTTGGATAGCGAGTTTCTCGGCATCGCGTACAGACGTCTCACTGATCGCCATCGTACCGCTCAGGGAATGAAGCAGTCCGACTTTTACCGTATCGCCCGAAGCGTTGCTCGTATTGCCGCTCATGGCACTGTCTCCGCCACAGCCCGTGACTAGCAGACTTGAAGCCAGGAGAGAAATTCCCAGCAGTTTTTTCCACATTCTCATATCCACACTTCGCTTTCTTATTGAACTCATCTATAATTCCAACGGCGGCATTTTCTCGAGAAAATCTGCACCCAGTAAAACGAAGCGGGGCTCATGATCCGTGCCAATGCACTGAATCATGAGCCCCGTTGCTCAACTGGATATGGTCCTATTGTAAGGCTACCTGTATGTTTTGTCAACAGTCTATTGTATGTATACAATAGACAAAATGTTTATCTTTGCACGATATCAGCATAAAAAACGATTTTTCTCAGCAGCATCTCACTATTCACCCATATTCATCTCATCAGATAAATATCCTGACAAAAATCCGCATGACGTCAGCCAGCCGACACCATGCGGAAATCTCCTAGTATTCAGTTCGTCAGCAGGGCATCCTGCATCTCATCGAGCATCGCCTTTGCCTGCTGCCAAGAATCGTCATGCGTACCCGCAGCAGAGGCGAGGTCATTGCTAGCCTGCTGGAGGAGCGGCCAGATGGCGTGCAAATCATCCTGGCGCAAAAGGCACGCTTCTGCCTGCAGGAGCGTGAAATGCGCGCGCTCAACGGGCGTATTGCTGTCGAGCACCGCCAGAGAGGCGATGATACTGGCCTCGCTGTAGCGTCCGTCATGCATGCATTTGCTAAAAAGCATCTCACTCGTATGGAGCGGTGTCTGATGCGCATGGTTGTCGCGGATGGCGGTCTGCGTGATCCTGTACTGATCATCACTGATGACCGCCATCTCACGATATTTGAAAGCAATACGAGCCTTCAGGGCCGCCTGAGCGCGGACTGCCGAGCTCAGGCCGTTGTCGCCTCCATCTGTCACGACAGAGATAGGGTGTCTCACGGCGTCCCGTGGCTGCGCCGCAGCAGATGACGATGTGCTTCCAAGAGGCAGGCAGACGGCCAGCAATACCAGCACACCGCCTACCACCTTCCCTGCATTCAGCATTCCTTGAAGAGCTCGATGGACTCACCGCACGGGCCTACAGCAAAGGCAATGCGGACCGGGAACGGCGTCTCTGCGGGGATGGTCAGATCAGTCGGCTCAACGGTGATCTTGTAACCTGCCTCGCGAATGGCCTTGACACAAGCGTCCGTATCGTCTGTAGCGAGGGCAAAATGGCGCACGGAGCCTTCCGCGTGGTTCTCACCGCCCTTGGCAAAGATCTCGATGAGGCCAGCACCAGTATCGAACATGATGCCAGCTTCCTCGCCCTCGCCCCAGCTACGCTTCACGGGCAGACCGAGGACTTCCTTGTAGAAGTGGATGGCCTCCTGAAATTCTGCCTGGCAGCTGCACTTGAGTGCAGCGTGATGTAATCCTTTGATCAATGACATGGAAAAGACCTCCTATTCCAGTACGATACACAACATTTCATCTATGTCCATACCATCTATCGCCATCACGATTTCCGGTACTCGACATCATTCTCTTCACACCAGTCGCGGGCGACCTGCATCAGATAATCCTGCTTGAAGGCCTCCCAGGCCGGCTTGAGCAGCAGATGGCGGACCTGATGGCGGAAGCGCGTCACGGCACCTGTGCCCTGCAGGGCCTCGCGCAGGCGCTCTTTGACGTCCTCGCGCGGTCGCGACTCCGCAAACGCATGCATCATCGCCGTCTCATCCTCGTCCATGACGTTCGGGATCGGGATGTAGTGCTCCCAGTCCTCTTCCATCGCGAAGGCGTGGTGCATGGCCTCTTCCTCGGCCATGTCGTCCGCCATCATGACGACCTTGCCCGCCCGGATGTCCACATAGCCCTGGCGCACATCCGACTGGGCAAAAGCCGCCGCTAAATCCTTTAAATCGACTTTCATGTTTAGGTCACCTTTCGTCTTACGCAATCTCTTGCTCCTATTATAGCAAAAGAAACACCCATGTGCCAGGATGCGTCATCCCGATGCATGGGTGTTGGACATACTCAGTTGGGGTCGAATTTCTTGCTGGCATCCTGCAGGAGATGGTCGCGCAGTTCCTTGGACGCCGCAAAGTAATCGTGGACGGTCTGGCGGTCGTGATGCTCGACGGCTGTGATGACCTCGCCGAGGATGGCCTGCAGCTGCCGCAGATCGCTCGCGATGGCCTCGCCGTTCGTCATGCAGATGTCAGCCCACATATCGGCATTCGACGAGGCGATGCGCGTCGTGTCGCGGAAGCCACCACCGATGAGCTTGATGCAGGACTCGCGGTCGTCACCCGAACGGTCGAGCAGCGTGACGAGCGCGGCGGCCGTGACATGCGGTACATGGCTGATGACAGACGCGCAGCGGTCATGCTTGGCGATGTCAAGCGTCGTGAAGTTCGCGCCCGTGTATTTGAGCACGCTCATGAGCTTCTCGTGGGCCTCCGACGGTGCGCCCGTGTCCTCGACGATGACGTACGCTTTACCGACGAAGAGGTCCTTCATCGCGGCATCGACGCCGCTCTTCTCGCGGCCCGTCATCGGATGGCCGGCGATGTAGTAGATGTCCGGCGGCAGGATCTTCTGCAAATGTTGCCAGATGTAGCCTTTTGTGCTGCCCGCATCCGTCAGGATGCAGCCCTTCTTGAGGTACGGCAGGATTTTCTCCACCATCGGCACGATCTGCAGCACGGGCGGGCTCAGGAAGACGATGTCGGCATCGCGGACGACCGCCTCGACGTCGGCAGAAGCGTAGTCGACAGCCCCGAGCTCGACGGCCCGGTCCATCGAGGCCTGATGGCGGCAGAGTCCCGTGATGTAGATGTCCTCGCCGAGCTTGTCCTTGAGGCAGAGCCCGAGCGAGCCGCCGATGAGTCCAACGCCGATGATGGCAAGTTTGAGGCGGCTCATAACGTGCGCCCCATGACATCACAGATCTTGCCGAGCTCGCCCATCAGAGCATTGAAGTTCTTCGGTGTGAGGCTCTGGTCGCCGTCAGAGAGTGCGACCTCCGGATGCGGGTGTACCTCGATGATCAAGCCGTCGCAGCCAGCGGCGACAGCAGCGCGCGCCATCGGGCGCACCATCTCCCAGCGGCCCGTGCCATGACTCGGGTCGACGATGATCGGCAGATGCGAGAGCTCCTTGATGGCCGCGACGGCGCTGAGGTCGAGCGTATTGCGCGTGAACGTCTCGTACGTGCGGATGCCGCGCTCGCAGAAGATGACCTGCTCGTTGCCGCCCGCCATGATGTACTCCGCCGCATTGAGCCATTCGCTGATGGTCGCCGCGAGGCCGCGCTTGAGCATGACCGGCTTCTTGGCCTTGCCGAGCGCCTTGAGGAGCTGGAAGTTCTGCATGTTGCGCGCGCCGACCTGGTAGATGTCGGCGTACTTGCCGACGAGCTCGATGTCGTCCTTGTCGACGATTTCCGTGACGACCTTGAGGCCTTCTTCATCGGCTACCTCGCGCAGCATCTTGAGGCCCTCTTCAGCCAGGCCCTGGAAGTCGTACGGGCTCGTGCGCGGCTTGAACGCGCCGCCGCGCAGGAATTTCGCGCCGCCCGCCTTGACCGCCTTGGCGGCCTCGCGCAGCTGCTCGATGCTCTCGACCGAGCACGGGCCTGCCATGACGACGACTTCCTTACCGCCGATCTTGACGCCGTCGACATCGACAATCGTGTCCTCCGGATGGAAGTGTCGGCTGACGAGCTTGTATTTCTCCGTGATGCGCACGGTCTTCTCGACACCCTCGAGCATGCTGACCTCGAGGTTGGCGATCTTCTTGCGGTCGCCGATGACGCCGATGATCGTGCAGTCCTCGCCCGTCGACAGATGGGCCTTGAGGCCGACCTGCTGCAGGCGCTCTTCTACTTTCTGGATATTCTCTTTCGTAGCATCTGGTTTCATGACAATGATCATAATGAATTCCTCCTGACAATCCCCCGAAGAATAGAAAAAGCCCGCCCCTCTACAGGGACGAGCCGATATACCCGTGGTACCACCCTGCTTGCTGACGCAAGCCTCTCACTTCGGATACTGACATATCCTAGCCTCTGATAACGGTGGCATTCCGGCGGGGCCTACTCTCTTCAGCCTGCTGCTCCTGAGTGTATTTCGTCCCTTCTCCCTGCGCTGTCACACCAGCCCAGCGCTCTCTTCAAGGAAGTCTCAGGGATTACTTCTCTCATTCCTCGCATTTCACTTGATGTATATTACCATAACAGATTTGTTACAGAATGTCAACACATCATCGCTGAAATCGTCAAAAATTGTACAACAAAGACAAATCCCAGCACACAACCCTGTTTCCTTGTCAATCAGACGCGGACCATCGCAATCTCATCGCAGTTCGGGAATTTCGGGCAGTCGATGCATTCCTTCCAGACCTTGTGCGGCAGCTCTTCCTTCGTGATGGTCTGGAAACCGAGTTTCTGGAAGAAGCCCGGCTTGTAGGTCAGCGTGAAGTACTTCTCGACGCCGAGCGCATCGCCTTCCTCGATGAGGCGGCGGACAATCTCCGCGCCGATGCCCTGGCGCGTCAGCTCTGGCGAGACCGCCATCGTGCGGACCTCTGCCAGGCGGTCCCAGATGATGTGCAGACCGCCAACGCCGACCACCCGGCCCTCTTCATCGACCGCGACAATCATATCGCGCAGGGTCTCATAGAGCGTGTTGCGCGAGCGCGCGAGCATGACGCCGTCCGTCGCATAGTCGTTCACGAGATGGTAAATCGCTTCAATATCGGCAAATGTTGCCTTCCTGTACTGCATCATTTCTCTGCTCCTTTACTCGATTCGTGCCCCGCAAGCGGCTCTGCACTCGGGCACACGGGCGCGAGCGGGCAGATATCGCAGGCGGGCTTTCTCGCCTTGCAGATCTTGCGGCCGTGCCAGATGAGCCAGTGGTGCGCATCCGACCACTTCTCCTTCGGGATGTTCTTCATGAGCCCCTGCTCCACGGCCAGCGGCGTGGAGCCTGTCGCGAGCTGCAGCCGGTTGGCGATGCGGAAGACGTGCGTATCGACCGCGATGGCCGGATGGTGGAAGGCCACGCTCATGACGACATTGGCCGTCTTGCGCCCGACGCCCGGCAGCCGCTGCAAGGCCTCGAAATCGTCCGGCACCTCGCCGCCGAATTCCGTGCAGAGCATCTGGCAGGCTGCGAGGATGTTCTTCGCCTTATTGCGGAAGAGTCCGCAGTCGCGGATCTCGTTCTCGAGTGCGGGAAGCCCCATCGCCACGATGTCCTCCGGCGACTTGACCTTGGCAAAGAGGCGCTTTGTCGTGACGTTGACGCGCTTATCGGTGCACTGCGCCGAAAGGATGACAGCAATCAGGAGTTCAAACGGGTTGCGGAAGATGAGCTCCGGCTTCGCCCCGCGGTACGTCTCCTCGAGGATGGCCAGTTGCTCATCTCGTATCTTTTTCGTTACACGCATAAAATCCACTTCCTGTTCTGCAAAAATAGCAAAAGGAAGGGCCCAATCCATGAATTGAGCCCTTTCCTGAGTTTCACGATTTTATTCCATTATAGCAGATTCCAGACGTCTGGCAAGTGATAGGTGCCTGTCATCCACCATTACAGTCCTCGCAGCCATGAAAGCCATCAGTTCGTCAGGCTGCGGATTGGTGCAGGGATGCGACCGCCGCGCGCGATGAACGCCTCGGAGCTGTACTGGTTGCGCACCGGCACGATTGGGCAGTAGCCGAGCAGGCCGCCGAACTCGACCGTGTCGCCGACTTTCTTGCCCGGAACGGGGATGACGCGGACGGCCGTCGTCTTGTTGTTGATCATGCCGATGGCCGCTTCATCTGCGATGATGCCTGAGATCGTCGCAGCCGACGTGTCGCCCTCGATGGCGATCATGTCGAGGCCGACCGAGCAGACACAGGTCATCGCCTCGAGCTTCTCGATGGAGAGGCTGCCTTCAGCGACCGCGTGGATCATGCCCTCATCCTCGCTGACCGGGATGAACGCGCCCGAGAGGCCGCCGACATGCGAAGAAGCCATGAGGCCGCCCTTCTTGACGGCATCGTTGAGCAGGGCGAGCGCCGCCGTCGTGCCCGGTGCGCCGCAGCTCTCGATGCCCATCTCTTCGATGATGCGCGCGACGCTGTCGCCGACAGCCGGCGTCGGGGCCAGAGAAAGGTCGATGATGCCGAACGGCACGCCAAGGCGCTTCGATGCCTCGCGCGCGACGAGCTGGCCGACGCGCGTGATCTTGAAGGCCGTGCGCTTGATCGTCTCCGCGATTTCCGTGAAGTCCGCCCCCTTGAGGTCTTCGAGCGCATGCTTGACGACGCCCGGGCCCGATACACCGACGCTGACGACCTTGTCCGCCTCGCTGACGCCGTGGAACGCACCTGCCATGAAGGGGTTGTCGCCCGGCGCATTGCAGAAGATGACGAGCTTCGCGCAGCCGAGCGCCTGCTGGTCGCGCGTGAGCTCTGCCGTGCGCTTGACGACCTCGCCCATCTCGCGCACGCAGTCCATATTGATGCCCGTCTTCGTCGAGCCGAGGTTCACCGAGGAGCAGACAAGATCCGTCGTCGCGAGTGCCTGCGGGATCGAGTTGATGAGCACGCGATCGCCATGCGTGAAGCCCTTCTCGACGAGGGCCGAGAAGCCGCCGATGAAGTTGATGCCGACTTCCTTGGCCGCGCGGTCCATCGCCTCAGCAACAGGCACGTACGAGTCCGTCTTGCAGGCATCGGCTGCGATGGCAATTGGCGTGACGGAGACGCGCTTGTGGATGATGGGGATGCCATATTCTGTCTCGATGTCCTCACCCGTCTTGACGAGGAATTCCGCCGACTTCGTGATCTTGTCGTACACGTTCTGGCAGAACTTGTCGATGTTCGGGTGCGCACAGTCGCGCAGCGAGATGCCCATCGTGATGGTACGGACATCGAGCTTGTTTTCCGTAATCATGCGGTTTGTTTCTAAAATATCATCTATCGTTATCACAGAGCTCTTTTCCTCCTAAAAGTCATCAAAAGTCAGTCCGGTATCCTTGCCGTCCACTCAGACGTTGTGCATGACATTGAAGATGTCTTCATGCTGCGCCTTGATGTCGACATTGATCTCCTTGCCCTTCTCCTTGAGCGTCTTCTGCAGATCCACGAGGTTGATCTTGCTCGCGCTGATCTCCGCGATCATGACCATGTTGAAGAAGCCATCCATGATGTTCTGATTGATATTGAGGATGTTGACATTATTCTCGGCGAGGATCTGGCTGACCATCGCAATGATGCCGACACGGTCTTTACCAACAACAGTTACTACCAGTTTCATTTACACATTTCTCCTTCATTGACCAGATGTATAACACCGTTTGCATCAAGTGGAACAATGTCCCCACACAAACTATTTTCTCCATTATAGCAAGGCTTATTGAAAAAACCAATAGTCCGAGCAAAATTTCTAGGCGTTTTCTTTCTATTTATAGAAGGATATAAGAAAAGAGGCGAAGAAATTCTCTTTCTTCGCCTCATCTCGTACACGTTTCCGTATGGATTCTCCTCAAAAGTGCTGTCAGCACTTCTGCAGGAGGTAGCTCGTGCCGTCGGCCGTACTGACTTCGTAATCCGTCGAGGAGAGCAGTCCTTCGACAAACTTGCTGCGCAGGGCCTGGTAGACTGCGGGGCTGCCCTCGACTTCCGTCCAGTAGTGGCTGTGCACATCTGCCGTCTTGTCCCAGCGGAACGTCTCGGCCGTCTGGTCACGCATCATGTTGACGCCATCGCACGGCATGCCGTCGACGAGGTGCGTCGTCAGGTACTGGAAGAGCTCACCTGCCTCGGCATCGGCCGGTGCAGCCTGCTTCTTGCCTTCTTCATACGCCACTTCCTCGAGCACGGCAAGACGCTCCGGATGGCCGAACAGGAGCTCCGTAACGAGCGCCGCGAGGCGATGCTCGACATCGGCGATGCTGTTCGAGAGCCAGCCGTGGATATTCGAGACGTCAATGATCGCATCGAGCGGCCGGTCCTCATGGCTGCAGTAGGCATCGAGTGCTTCGGCCTCGGCCCAGCCCTCAGCAGCCGCCCGCTCGGCGATGCGCGCGATGAGCTGCTCCTGCAGCTGGTTCTTGCCGTACACCATGAAGTGGATTGGCGCTAAAAACATACTCATGAAAAGACCTCCTGTATCGCAGCGGCGCCATGGCAGGCACGACGCTTGTTAACTTCAGTAAAGATTTCGTTAAGGGTTGGTAATGGCAGTTCGTATCATGTCCTGCCTGTTATTCTATCGGCAATACACGCTTCTCGCCGTGACATCTGTTACACTTCGCCTCTTTTTCGTATTCTATCGCGTTCTTTCTTGACCTTCTTAGAAAATTTCTTTATAATAGATATGTATTTCTGTCATAGATTGTGATTGATTTAAAGAATAGGGTTCCCAAAGAATCAAAGAAATGAGGTATCATCTATGGATGCAATGAATGCGGTGGTCTCGGCCATCAACAACGTGCTGTGGTCGTACGTGCTCATCGTCGTGCTCGTCGGTTGCGGCATCTACTTCACGCTCTCCACGCATCTCGTGCAACTGCGCCTGCTGCCCGAGATGCTGCGCCTGCTGACGGAAGGCATCGGCAAAAAGACAGAGGGCGATGCGATAAGCTCCTTCCAGGCCTTCTGCGTCAGCACGGCCTCGCGCGTCGGCGTCGGCAACATCGCAGGCGTCGCGATTGCCATCGTCACGGGCGGCCCCGGCGCCGTCTTCTGGATGTGGACCATCGCCTTCCTCGGCTGCGCGACAGGCTTCATCGAGAGCACGCTCGCCCAGATCTACAAGCTGCCGCGCGGCAACGGCAAGTTCCACGGCGGCCCGGCCTACTACATCAAGAACGCCCTGCACCAGCCCGGCGTGGCCAAGCTCTTCGCCTTCCTAATCTCTGTGACGTTCGGCCTCATCTACGTATCCGTGCAGGCCAACACGATTGCGTTGTCGGCACAGACGGCCTTCGGCATCGAGCCGATCTACTCCGCTGCCTTCCTCTGCGTGCTGACCGCCCTCGTCATCTTCGGCGGCATGTCGCGTATCGCGAAGTTCACCGAGTTCCTCGTGCCCATCATGGCCGGCATCTACCTCCTGACGGCCTTCGCCATCATCGTGATCCACATCGATCAGGTCCCCGCCATGTTCACCCTGATCCTCCACGATGCATTCTCGCCGCAGGCAGCCGTTGGCGGCGGCCTCGGCACGGCCGTCATCACGGGTATCAAGCGCGGCCTGTTCTCCAACGAGGCCGGCGAGGGCTCTGTGCCAAACGCCGCGGCGACGGCCGATGTCTCGCATCCGATCAAGCAGGGTCTCGTCCAGTCCTTCGGCGTCTACGTCGACACCTGGATCGTCTGCTCCGCCACGGCCTTCATCGTCCTCTTGACGGGGCAGTACACGATTGGCGGCGAGCTCACGGGCATCGCCCTCGCACAGGCATCGCTTGCAAGCATCTTCGGCCCGCTGGCTCCCGCAGCCATCTCCATCCTGATCCTGCTGTTCGCCTTCAGCTCGATTGTCGGCAACTACTACTACGGCGAGATCAACATCGCCTTCTTCGAGGGCAATACCAAGAAGTACCTGCTCCTCTTCCGCGCCGGCGTCGTACTCATGGTCTTCTTCGGCTGCATGGCCGAGCTCGCGCTCGTCTGGAACCTCGCCGACCTCTTCATGGGCTTCCTTTGCCTGACCAACCTCTACGCCGTCCTGCGCCTCTCTAAATACGCGCGCATCGCCCTGTTTGACTACGTCAAACAGAAGCGAGAGGGTCACAAGGAGCCGACCTTCGATCCCGCCATCTTAGGCGACGAAGACGGCATCCACGCCTGGGGCGTAGACAAAATCAAATGATTCCGCGCACAAAAAGAGCTGCCACAGCAATGTGACAGCTCTTTTTTCATACCTGATCTTCGCCCTTGAAGAACACCGACTTGCCGATGAACTCGCGCAGGATGGAGTTGTTCGGCACATCCTCCTCGTCGGGCAGGTCGAGGAAGTACTGGCAGAAGTCGAGCAGGCGCCGTGCCTTCGTGTACTCTGGCACATCCGGCGTCACGGCTTCGAGCATCGGCACGGCATAGCGGCGCAAGGCCGATAGCTCGTAGATCATCGCTGAGTTGAACATGACATCGGCTTCTTCCTGGTACGGGAAGATGTACTTCTCCTCGCCCTGGCGCACATCCGGCCATTGCTTGAGCGTCTTCAGCGCGCTCGCACCGCGGAACTGGTAGTCGCGCACGAGCCGGCGGATCAGGCGCGCATCCGTCGTCGGGATGCGGTTGTGGGCATCGATGTTGAGCTGAGTCAGCGCGCTGACGTAGATCTTGAATTTGTAGTCGCGCGGGATGGCCGCCGTGAGTTTCTCGTTGAGGCCATGGATGCCCTCAACGATGATGGGCTGGCTCTTCTCAAGTGTCAGCGGCGTCTGACCCTCCCACTCGCGCTCGCCCGTCTTGAAGTTGTAGCGCGGCAACACGACGCTCTCGCCCTTGAGCAGGGCGAACATATCCTTGTTGAAGAGGTCGACGTCAAGCGCTTCCAGGCACTCGTAGTCGTAAGCCCCCGCCGGCGTCTTCGGCGTGTCCTCGCGGTTGACGAAGTAGTTGTCGAGTGAGATGGAGAACGGGCGCAGGCCCATGACCTGCATCTGAACGCGCAGGCGCTGCGCAAAGGAAGTCTTGCCCGACGAGGACGGGCCCGCGATGAGGATCAGGCGCAGCTTCTGGCAGTGCTTAGCGATGTAATCGGCAATCTCGGCGATGTGCTTCTCCTGCAAGGCCTCCGAGACGCGGATGACCTCGCTGATGCGGCCGGAGCGGATAGCGCGGTTGAGGTCCGTGACGTAGCGGCAGCGCAGGATGTTGGCCCAATTCTTCGCCTCGGTCAGCACCTCCGAGAGCTTCGGCTGCGGCACAGAAGGCGGCACTTTTCCCTTGCTCTTGAGGTCGGGCGTGCGCAGCAGGACGCCCGACTCGAAGATGTCGAGCGCGAATTTGCCGAGGTGACCGGTCGAGCCAATCATCGCGCCGTAGAGGTAGTCGTAGTAGTCGCCGCAGCGGTAGATGCTGACCTTCGGCAGCTTAAGCGAGGCGATGAGGTTGGCCTTCTCGACCTGCTTCGTCTCCTTGAAGAGCTTGACGGCCGCCTCGCGCTCGAGCACCTCCTTGACGATGGGACGGTCTTCCTCGACGATGCGGCGCATCTCCGCCTCGATGGCTTGGGCCATCGCCTCCGTCAGCTTCTTGCCCGGCACGCTGATCTCGCAGTAGAGGCCGTTGTTGGCGCGGAACATGGCCGCGACCTCTGCCTCCGGGTAAAGCTCATGCACGGCCATGACGAGCAGGAATTCCACCGAACGGCGGTAGATGATCCAGCCCTCTTCACTCTCGAGCTCGACGAACTCGATGGAACGCGACTTGCCGACCGGCGTCTGTAGGTCGTGCAGGGTGTTGTCGAGCTTGACGGCAACGATGCGGCTCGCGTACTCCTGCTGATAATCCGCTGCGAGGTCGCGCGGCAGGACCTGCGGCAGGACATTCCTTTCCTTTCGTATCGTGACGAACATAGGATTACCCCCTTCTCTTGACGTCAGATGCAAAAAACCGGAACATGTGTTACTACTATTGTAGCACATGTTCCGGTTCAAATGTCAGTTCAATTGGCAGGAACGCCGTCCTTCACGCACGCTTACCTGAAGATCCAGAGTACGAACTGGTAGGCAACCGCGCCCATCACGGCCGTGCACGGGATCGTCAGGACCCAAGCCGTGACCATCTGCTGGGCAACGCCCCAGCGGACGGCATTGACGCGCTTGGCCGTGCCGACACCCATGATGGAACCCGAGACGACATGCGTCGTCGAGACCGGCAGGTGCAGGAGCGTCGCCGAAAAGATGACGATGGACGAGTTGAGATCAGCTGCGAAGCCAGAGATTGGCTCGAGCTTGAAGATCTTGCCGCCAATCGTCTTGATGATGCGCCAGCCACCTACGGCCGTGCCGCAGGCCATCGCCGTCGCCGCGAGGACCTTGACGTACGTCGGGACCTCGAAGACATCGATGTAGCCGCCCGAGAGCAGCGCCAGCGTGATGATACCCATCGACTTCTGCGCATCGTTCGAGCCGTGTGAGAAGGCCATCATCGCCGCCGAGAGGATCTGCATCTTCTTGAACTTGCCGTTGATGGCCGACGGACTGAACCGCCCGAAGATGCGGAAGAGCAGGGTCATGACGAGGCAGCCCGTCACGATGGCGATGATTGGCGAAGCAATCAGCGAGAGCACAATTTTGCCGATGCCGTAGAAATTCAGACCGTCCGAACCGACGGAGACGAGCACGGCACCGATGACGCCGCCGACGAGTGCATGTGAGGAACTCGACGGCACGGCGAACCACCAGGTGATGAGGTTCCAGATGACGGCGCCCATCAAGGCCGCGATGATGACGTGCTCATCGACGTGCTGAGCCGACTTGACGATGTCCGCACCGATGGTCTTCGCGACGCCTGTACTGTACATCGCGCCGAGGAAGTTGAGGAATGCCGCCATGATGATGGCGTGGCTCGGATGCAGGGCTCGCGTGGAGACCGATGTCGCAATGGCATTCGCCGTATCGTGGAAGCCATTGATGAAGTCAAACAGCAGTGCGAGCCCGATGACTGTAAAGATCAAGAGCTGGAGTTCAGGCATACTTCATTACCACTCCCCGGAGCATATCCGCGATCTTCTCGCAGTGGTCGAGCGTATTCTCGAGATTCTCGAGGATGTCCTTCCACTTGATGAGCTCGATCGGATCTTTTTCTTTGTCGAAGAGGTAGGCGACCTCATGGCGGTAGACGCGGTCGCCCTCACTCTCGAGGCGGCCGATCTTATGCGTCGCCTCAAGGATCTGTGCCTGATTCTTGCGGATGTTCTTCAAGAGAGAGAACGCGCGGATGATTTCCTCTGTGCTCTCGATGAGCAGCTTCGTCAGTGTGACTGCGCCGCTCATCGCCTTGCCCGTGCGGTACATCACGATGCGCTGCAGGGTCCCCTGCAGATTGTCCACGCCATCATCGAGGCCATTGGCCAGTGCGTAGATATCCTCGCGGTCAATCGGCGTGATGAAAGTCAGATTCAGCTTATCGATGATCTTATCGTTTACGGCATCGGCTGCGTGCTCGAGGTCAACGACTTCCTTCACCTTGTCAGCGGCCTTGCTGTAATCCAGCATGACTTCGTCCATCATGAGCGCACCCTGGTAGAAATACTGGGCGCTTTCCACGAACAAGTCAAAGAACTCGCTGTCCTTCTGCTTGAACTTAAACATCTTCTTCTGCGTCCTCCTAGATCATGAACGAAAACGAACCTATTGCATTGTAGTGCAGTGTTAACAAACCTTAACAATTAAACTATAACATCAATCACGGCACACATCAATAAAAACTTTTGACGCACCACGAAAAAGGCCTAGCATCCGTCATGGAAAACGGATGCCGGGCCTTGCTGTTTGCAGGTATCGGAATCGCGGTCGATCAGCCTTCTACGGCCTGCAGAGCCTTGAGGACCTTCGGGGCAATGCCCTTCATCTTCTCGGCCGAAACCGAGCAGGCGGCGATGCGGACGCCGAGCTTCAGCGGCACGGCGAAAATCAGGTCATCATGCAGCTTGTCGCAGACAGCCTGCGGGTCCTTGGCCGGAACGGCGAGGAAGAAACCACCCTTGTACGGCAGAGCGCCGAGGCCGCATGCCTTCGCCTCTTCCATGAAGAGGTTGCCGCGCTGCTGGATCATCTTGTAGTAGTCATCACGCTCTTTCTCGAACTGTGCGAGCGTGCTCTTGTCCTGCTGGATGCGAGCGAGCAGCGTCATCGCGCCGCGGTTGATGTTCGACCACGTCGCGCGGCTCGTGTACTTGTTGACTTCCTTGAATTCCGTGATGACCTCCTGACTCGAGGAGACAGCGACGAGTGCGCCCGTGCGCTGGCCGTAGGCCGTGTAGCCCTTCGACATCGAGAAGGCGAACATGACGAGGATGTTGCTCGGCAGATTGCCGAACTTCTTCATGAAGCGGCGCGTCTCATTCTTCTCGCCGGCAAAGTCGATGTAGGCGATGTCGACGAGGATGCTCATCTTCTTGCCCTTGGCGGCGTACTTCTTCGTGAGGTCGAGGACGTTGTCCCAATCCTCCTCCGTCAGGCTGAAGCCCGTCGGGTTGTGCGCCGGCGTGTTGATGATGGTCAGCAGGCTGTCCTGCTTTGCCATGATCGCGTCGACCTTTTCGGTGAAGTCCTGGATATTGAAGTTGTTATTCTCATCGAAGAGCTTGTAATTCGTCAGATGCGAACCGCATTCGTTGCAGATGACGTTGTAGGTGCCCCAGAACCAGTCGGCCGTCAGGACCTCATCGCCGCGCTCTGCGTAGTTGGCCACGGCGTGGTGGATGGCGCCCGTGCCGCCCGCCGTCGCGATGGCACCGAAGTAGCCCTCCGGCTTCTGGTCAGCAAACGTCAGATTGATGACCGCATCGAGGTAGTCCGGCAGGCCCGGGATCGGTGCATAGCGCGCATAATCTTCGATGGACAGGGAGCGGAAGACGCGCTCCATCGTCGGGATGCTCGCGAATTTGCCGTTCTCGTCCATCATGACACCCATCGTCGCATTCGTGACTTTATCGGCACCGTATTTCTCAGCGGCCTCGCGGCAAGCTGCACTCGCACCAAAAATCGCATCCTTCAGTCTCTTGCTTGCAGCATGGGATGCTGCCATACTAGTCGTCATAGAATAACTCCCTTCCATACAAACCAATATCCATGTGATGAGTATATCATAAACGTTTTTCTTTCGTATGTCCAGAGAAATACCGAACGTATACAATATTTTTCAACATTTCCCTACAATAGAGTGGCACCAACAAGAAAAGCCACCCCGAAGAAAGGGGCGGCTCTTTCTTGCTTATGCCTTAGCCGGGAAGAATTCGTCGTGGATGGCATTGACTGCTTCCTTGAGCTGCGAGCCCTTGACGAGGCAGGAAATGCTGATTTCCGACGTGCTGATGATGTCGATGTTGATCTGGGCCTTCGACAGTGCGCCAAACATGCGCGCTGCGATGCCCGGGTTGCCGAGCATGCCAGCGCCGACAATCGAGACCTTTGCGACATCCTCTTCGATGAGGACGGCAATTGCATTGAGCTTGTCTGCGACCTTGTCGACGACCTTCTTGGCCTGCGCGAGGTCATCCGTCGCGACCGTGAAGACCATATCCGTGACATTCTTCTCAATGTTGCGGATGCTCTGCACGATCATGTCGACATCGATGTTGGCCTCAGCGAGTGCCGAGAAAATCTCATGGGCAATGCCCGGCGTGTTCGGGATGCCCAGGACGGCAATCTTAGCTACCTTCTCATCGTGTGCGACACCGCGGATCACAAAATCCTTATCTTCCATCGTATAATCCTCCCTAATGATCGTGCCCGGTTTGTTCGTGAACGTCGAACGAACGTGAATCGGAATGTTGAAGTACTTGCCCATCTCGACGGAGCGCGGCTGCATGACGCCAGCGCCGAGGCGCGCCATCTCGAGCATCTCGTAATACGTGATCTCCTTCATCTTGCGCGCGTTCTTGACGATGCGCGGGTCAGCGGAGTAGACGCCGTCGACATCCGTGTAGATCTCGCAGCTGTCCGCCTTGAGTGCGCCAGCCAGTGCGACGGCCGACGTATCCGAGCCGCCGCGTCCGAGCGTCACGAGGTCGCCGATCTCGTCAGCGCCCTGGAAACCAGCGACGACGACGATATTGCCCTTATCGAGCTCTTCATGGACGCGCTTCGGCTGGATGTCCTTGATGCGGCCCTTCGTGTGCACGGAGTCCGTGCGCATGCCCGCCATCGGCCCCGTCAGGGAAATGGCCGGCTGGCCGAGCGACTTGAAGGCCATCGCGAGCAGTGCGATGGAGACCTGCTCGCCCGTCGTCAGCAGCATGTCCATCTCGCGCGCGTACTGGTACGGGTCCTTCGTGATGCCATTGGCCAGGGTGATGAGGTCATCCGTCGTGTCGCCCATCGCGGATACGACCATGACGATCTGATCGCCCGGCTGCTTCTCACTGAGGACTCTCTTCGCTACGTTCATGATTTTTTCTGTGGTAGCGACCGAGCTACCACCGAATTTCTTTACAATAAGCGCCATGTTTCTCCCCCTAAACAGATACCGGCGCATCCGCCACAAACGGACAACGCGGGTGTTTTGTTTGTTAAAGTGTTTAATCGAGACATATTATACAAGAATTTTAGCAGCCTGTCTACCATCTTTCGCTATTTTTATGTAAAAATGTTTTCGAGGAAAACACAAGCGAAACGCATCGCGTTACAATATCCCTCAAAAGCAGGAAGTATCTTCGCCTGAATGATAAGATTTTCCGTGTTTTCAAAGCAAAACAAGAAAAGTGGACAGCTGTCCCATCCTATGATAAATTGGATGAGGGCAAGAACAGCTATCAGATTGAAAGGAGTGTCTTATCTTGCAAAAACGTCCTATCGGTGTCGAAGAGAAGCTGCCGCTTCTCGAGACCATCCCGCTCTCGCTGCAGCATCTCTTCGCGATGTTCGGCTCTACAGTGCTCGTGCCAATCCTCTTCAAGATCAACCCCGCCACGGTTCTCTTGTTCAACGGCATCGGCACGATTCTCTACCTCATACTCTGCAAGGGCAAAATCCCGGCATACCTCGGTTCGAGCTTCGCCTTCCTCTCGCCGGTCTTCCTCGTGCTCGCACAGTACAGCTATGAGGCGGCGCTTGGCGGCTTCATCTGCGTCGGCATCGTCTTCTGCCTCGTCGGCCTGCTCGTGCGTGCCGCGGGCACGGGCTGGATTGACGTGATTTTCCCGCCGGCCTCGATGGGCGCCATCGTCGCCGTCATCGGCCTCGAGCTCATGCCAACAGCCGCGGGCATGGCCGGCCTCACGGGCGACAAGACGGACAGCACGGCGATATTCGTCTCGCTCGCAACGCTCGCCATCACGATCTTCGCCTCCGTCGCCTTCAAGGGCTTCCTCTCCATCATCCCGATCCTCATCGGCGTCGTCAGTGGCTACATCATCGCCGCGCTCTGCGGCATCGTCGACTGGTCGCTCGTCGAAAGCGCACCGTGGTTTGCCCTGCCGACCTTCTACACGCCGAAGTTCGACCTCGGCGCCATCCTCATCATTCTGCCGGCCTCCCTCGTCGTCATCGTCGAGCACATCGGCCACCTGATCGTCACGGGCAACATCGTCGGCCACGACCTCACGAAGGATCCCGGCCTCGACCGCTCCATCTTCGGCAACGGCCTCTCGACCATCATCTCGGGCTTCTTCGGCTCGACGCCGAACACGACGTACGGCGAGAACATCGGCGTGCTGGCCATCACGAAGGTCTTCTCGACCTGGGTCATCGGCGGCGCGGCCGTCTTTGCCATCCTGCTCTCGTGCCTCGGCAAGCTCGCTGCACTGATCCAGAGCATTCCGACGCCTGTCATGGGCGGCGTCTCCATGCTGCTCTTCGGCGTCATCGCCGCTTCCGGCATCCGCATCCTCGTCGAAGCAAAAGTCGACTACAACAATCCGATGAACCTGCTCCTGACATCCATCGTCATGGGCATCGGCGTCTCGACGGCCAGCCTGACGATTGGCACGGTCAGCTTCAAGGGCATGTCGCTCGCGACGGTCGTCGCCATCATCCTCTCCCTCGCCTTCCGCCTCATCGCCATGGTGCGCGGCGACAAGACGCCGCTCGTCGGCCAGAAGGCAGAAGACAGCACGCATCAATGACGCGGATCCGCGTCGAACTCCCAGAAGCCTTGACGAGTATGCCCGTCAAGGCTTTTCTGACGCAGCACGAAGGCATCTCCTCCACACAATGGAAGCGCATCAAGCACTCCGGCACCTTCCGTGTGGGTGGCATCCTCTGCAACGCCGCCCGCACCGAAGTCAAGACGGGCGACATCATAAGCTTCGACATCGTGCGGCCCTCGGACATCGAGCCAGAGGACCTGCCGCTCAACATATGCTATGAGGATGACTACCTGCTGATTGTCAACAAGCCCGCAGGTCAGCTCGTCCACCCGACGACGAAGGAAGCGCACGGCACGCTCGGCAATGCTGTATTATATTGGTATAAAGCGCATGACGAGCACCATGCCTACCATCCCGTGCATCGGCTCGACCGCAACACCTCCGGCCTCGTCCTGATTGCCAAGGTCCCGCAGGTCCAGTACAAGCTGACGCCTCGCCATGGCGAGGGCAAACTCTTCCACCGCGAGTACCTCGCCTTGATTGAAGGCGAGCTCACGCCACCAGAAGGCCTCATCGATGCGCCGATTGCCCGCGCCCTGCCGAGCATCATCCTGCGCAAGGTCTCGCCCGACGGGCAGGCAGCCCGCACGCATTACGACACCGTGCGGACGGATGGCGAGCTCTCGCTCGTGCACCTCGTGCTCGACACGGGCCGCACGCATCAGATCCGCGTCCACCTCGCACATCTCGGCCATCCACTCCTTGGCGACGACCTCTACGGCGGCAGCCTCACGCGCATCAAGCGGCAGGCCCTGCACGCCGCAAGACTCCACTTCCGCCATCCCATGACGGGCGCAGAGATTGACGTGCAGGTGCCGCTGCCGTCCGATATGGCGCAGATTGTCTCGGATTTCCAGCAATGAAGCAGATGATTGCTATTATTTACTCGCAAAATAAGATATTTTCGCAAAAAATGACTTTTGGCTATACACCCAGAGCTGGTTCTATGCTATAATGAAGTCAGTTCGTATAGTGAACATGATTTCATTAGGGGGTAATGAAAAATGCCATTAGTTGGAACGAAAGAAATGTTCAAGAAAGCTTACGAAGGCGGCTTCGCTATCGGTGCTTTCAACATCAACAACATGGAGATCGTACAGGGTATCACGGAAGCAGCTGCAGAGCTGAATTCCCCGGTTATCCTCCAGGCTTCCGCTGGCGCACGCAAGTACGCTAAGGGCCCGTATCTCCGTCACCTCGTCGAGGCAGCCCTCGAGGTCAACGATATTCCTATCGCTCTGCACCTCGATCACGGTCCGGATTTCGAGACCTGCAAAGCCTGCATCGATGACGGTTTCACGTCCGTCATGTTCGATGGCTCGAAGTACGAGTTCAAAGAAAACATCAAACGCACGCAGGAAGTCGTCGCTTATGCTCATGAGCATGGCGTTGTCGTCGAGGCTGAGCTCGGTAAGCTCGCTGGCATCGAGGACGATGTAAAGGTTGCTGCTCACGAGGCAGCTTACACGCAGCCGGAAGAGGTTGAGGAATTCGTTCGTGAGACGGGCGTTGACTCCCTCGCTATCGCAATCGGCACGAGCCATGGCGCATTCAAGTTCAAACCGGAGCAGTGCACGCGCAATGCTGACGGCGTTCTCGTACCGCCTGAGCTCCGTTTCGACATCCTCGCAGAGATCGAGAAGAAGATCCCTGAGTTCCCGATCGTTCTCCATGGCGCATCCTCGGTTATCCCGAAGTACGTCAAGATCATCAACGAGAACGGCGGCAAGCTCGACGATGCTGTCGGCATTCCTGAGGACCAGCTCCGCAAGGCCGCTAAGTCCGCAGTCTGCAAGATCAACATCGACTCCGATCTGCGTCTCGCTATGACGGCTGGTATCCGCCAGCACTTCTTCGCTCATCCGGAGCACTTTGATCCGCGTCAGTATTGCGCTGATGGCCGTACGTACATCAAAGAGCTCGTTGAGCACAAGATCAAGGAAGTTCTCGGTTCCCAGGGCAGCGCTGCTGGCGTTATGGAACTCGTCAACGCCAACAAGTAATCTTTGGATTCACAAAGCTTCGCTTTGCAATCCTCGGATTGACAAATCGGCAAATAAAAAAGACTGTGTTTCGGCACAGTCTTTTTTATTTGCAAAATTACCTTTACGGAAATAGGTAGACATCCTGACTTAGAAGGCGCGCAGGCATCCATCCCGGCTTCGGCGCACCGCTGAATGGGGGCCCATGTCTTTTCTGTCAGCAAAGGCAGTTCGCCGCCTGCCGCGGCGTTCTTACATCCTCACGGCAAGATACCACCCCTTGGGCCCCAGCCCTGCGGGCGGTCGCTCTGCGCCTGCAGGCGGGATGGGTGCCTGCGCTCGACATTTGTTTGAATTCCATCAGCTATCAAAGATGAGCCAACAGCATGGCCCCCACACTCGAATAAACCTTTGTGGCGGCTTCTTTCATAAAGGGCTCGGCGGTCTCGACGGTGTAGCCGTGGAAGTACTTGACGGCGGGCAGGTCGTTCTGGTCGTCGCCGATGAAGAGGATCTCCTCGGGCTGCCAGCCGGTTTTCTGGAGCAGGCGGCGCAGGCCGTCGCGCTTGTTGGCATCTTTGAGGTTGAAGTCGATGTAATTGCGGTTGATGTTGCCGATGAGGTCTGGATAGGCTTTCGTGACTTCGACGGTCACGGCTTCGGCCTCCTCCACGGACTCGCAGCGCATACTGATCTGGACGACCTTCTCCATTGCCTCGGCTTCAGCGAAGCTCAGGGACTTCATCGGGATGACCAGGCCGAATTCGATGGTCGAGCCCGTGTCGAGCAGATACATGTCGGTCTCGGTCAGGAGTCGCATGGGATTCTTGGTCTGGCGCACGATGGGAAGTTCGAGAAGACCGCGGAGCGTATCGGCAGGAAAGCAGAGGCTTGCGAGGAACTCGCGCTTGGCGTTGACGACGACGGCGCCGTTATTGCAGACGAGGTAATCAGGATGGAGCTCGGGATACTTCCTGATCTCGAACTCGATGAGGCTCAGCCCCCTGCCCGTGCAGATGCCGAACTTATGGCCGGCTGCCTGCCATTTGGCGACGGCTTCAATGTTCGATGCGGGGACGGGCTGACGATGCGGTGCAAACGTCCCGTCAAAATCGGTTGCAGATAATTTCATGTTGATACATCCTCATTTCTATGCGCATTTTTCGTAACAACTATCATTATAACACGATTTCCTGGCATGTCACATCCGGGCCCCTGAAGTCGAAGAGCAGGGCGGTCTCGCGCACTTCGACGATGCCCTCGCGCGCCCGCCGCACATCGTAGGCAAAGAACTCGATGTGGTAGCAGCTGCGCACGGCGCGCCAGTTCGTGAAGGTGAAATCGGGCAGGTAGGCGCGCGGCCTCTCACTGCGCCAGAACGGAGCGGTCTCCTGCTGATGCTTCTCCATGTCCCAGTCGAGATAGACGGGCCGGATGCGGCCGCCGTCGGCCATCAGCGCGTCGAAGCGAAGCAGATTGTCAAGCAATTTCGCCGCAATCTGGTAGGCATCCTCTGCGAAATCACGCAGCAGTCCGTAGAGGTCTTTGGTTGCATGGCCGACCTTATGGTACCCATGCGCCTCCCACCAGTCGGTGAAACGCTTCCAGAAGGCGAAGGCATCGCCCGCTTCCTGCGCGGCAATCAGGTAGGCGGCCGTATGGCGGCAGCGGCCCGCATTGTAGTAATACTCGAAGACGGCTTCGAAACTGTGGAACCAGCGGATCTCGCCGTACGTCAGGGCATCCGATACGAGGACCTCGTACGGGGCCATGGGCATGTAGCGGTAGCCGTACGGCTGCACGAGTTCCATCATCGAGGCGCCCTTGAGGAATTTAAGGAAGCCGAGCTGCAGCATGTCGGCCTGCAGCGCGTAGACGTCGTTGAAGGAACGGCGGAACGAATCCACTCCCTCTCCGGGCAGGCCGATGATGAGGTCGACGTGCAGGTGCATATTGTGGAATAAGAGGATGCGCCGGATATGCGAGGCGATCTGCTCCCAGTGGTTGATGCGCGAGACGGCCTGCAGTGTCTTCTCGTTCGTCGACTGGATGCCGATCTCTAATTGCACGCGGCCGCGCGGCAGGCGCGCGAGTGTCGCGAGCACCTCTTCATCGAGGTAGTCGATGGCGACTTCGAAGTGGAAATTCGTGCGCACGCTGTCCGGCAAATCGACGAGGTACTGCAGGATGGGCAGGAAATGCGATTTCTTGGCGTTGAAGGTCCGGTCGACGAACTTGACCTGGCGCACGTCGTGGCGCACGAAGAAGTCGAGCTCGCGGAAGACGCGCGCGAGCGGCAGGAAGCGCACGCCGGCCGTCGCACACGACAGGCAGTAGGCGCACGAGAACGGACAGCCGCGCGACGTCTCATAGTAGAGAATGCGCTCCTTGATGGGCCCCATCTCCGCCTTGCGATAGGGAAATGGAACTTCAGAGAAATTCGCGACCGTCACAGCCGTGCTCTCGTCGATGCTGCCATCCTCGCGCCGCATGGCAACGCCCGGCAGACTGCCCACGCGGCTGACCTCAGCCGCCCGCGCCTTATCAAAGCCGACCGCTTGCAGCCGCTCGATGAGCTCAGGCACGGCCTCCTCGCCCTCACCGCGCACGACAAAGTCGACCATCGGGAACGCATCGAGGAAGGCGGCCGTGTCGTACGAGACCTCCGGGCCGCCGCAGATGACGATGGTATCGGGCAGTGCAGATGGCAAGAGGCGCAGGAGATCCTTGACCATCTCGATGTTCCAGATATAGCACGAGATGCCGAGCACGCGCGGCTGCCGCTCGTAGATCTCGCCGAGCGCCGCGAGCAGCTGATGGTTGATCGTGAGCTCCAGGATAGACGAACCCGGCACGCATTCGCGCAGATAGCGCACGGCCAATGACGTATGCGAGTACTTCGCGTTGACGGCGAGCCAGAGGATATCCCCCTGGTCCATCCCATTTCCTTCCCTTTTCTCTGCTTTCCCTGCTGCTTGCACGACAGCCACGCCCCCATTTCTTTACGCATTTCCTCCATTGTAGCATGCCTTGCAGCCTGCGGCAAAAAAATCCGCATGCCCCTGCCCCTCTCGGTCTATGCTATAATAGAATCAGCAATCTCAGAATCGCAACGATAGAAAGGATGAATGAGATGAAAGACAAGATGATTCCCGCACGCAAGGACTGCCCCGCTGCAGAGAAATGGCAGCTTTCCGATATCTACGCCACCCGAGAAGACTGGCAGAAGGCCCGCGATAGCATCCCCGCTGCGCTCGCTGCCATCCAGTCATTCAAGGGGCGGCTCCACGACCCGCAGGCACTGCTCGACTGCCTGACCAAGCAGGACGAGATGGAGATCGCGCTCTCTGCAGTCTTCGCCTGGGCCCGCATGATGGCGGACACCGACACGGCTAATCAGGAGCATCAGGCAGATGCCGCGAGCGTCATGCCGCTGCTCGACAAGGTCGGCGCGGCGACGGCCTTCATCGAGCCGGAGCTGCTCGCACTGCCGGAAGAAACGCTGAGGAGCCTTCCCGATGCTCTGCCGGGCCTCGCGAAATACCGCTTCCGCCTGCAGGAGCTCCTGCGCATGAAGGCGCACATCCTGACGCCAGAGCAGGAGGCCTTCCTCGCGCGCACCGGCGAGCTGCGCAGCGCCCCGCGTGACACCTACACCGTCATGGTCAACGCCGACTTCAAGTTCCCGGACACGCTCGGCGAAGACGGCAAGCTTACGCCACTCTCCGAGAGCCGCTACATGAACTTCCTGCGCAGTGCAGACCAGAATGTCCGCAAGGATGCCTTCACGAAGCTGTTTTCGACGTACCGTTCGTTCCGCAACACCTTTGCCTCACTCTACAGCGCCTCCGTCAAGAGCAGCCAGTTCACCGCCTCCATGCGCCACTATGCGACCATGCGCGAGGCGGCCCTCGACGCCAACAACATCCCGCTCGCCGTCTACGACAGCGCCATCAAAGCGACGCACGCGGCCCTGCCTGCGCTGCACCGCTACATGGAGGTCAAGAAGCGCCTGCTGAAACTCGACGCCGTCCACATGTACGACCTCTACGTGCCCATCGTCAAAAAGCCGGAGACTTCCTATCACTACAAGCAGGCCAAGAACATCCTCAAGGAAGCCCTCGCACCGCTCGGCAGCACCTACGAGCACGACCTCTTCCAGGGACTCGAGTCGGGCTGGGTCGACCGATGCGAGAATCAGGGCAAGCGTAGTGGCGCCTACTCTTGGGGCATCTACGGCGTCCATCCCTTCGTTCTCATGAGTTGGAATGACACCTACGAGTCCATGAGCACTCTCGCTCACGAGATGGGCCACTCCATGCACAGCTGGTACAGCAGCCAGAAGCAGGACTTCGTCAACTCCGAGTACACCATCTTCTGCGCTGAAGTCGCCTCCACGACGAATGAGAACCTGCTGCTCGAGTACATGCTCCAGCACGCCGAAGGCGAGGAGCGCCTCTACTACCTCAACCTCTACCTCGAGCAGATTCGCACCACCGTCTTCCGCCAGATGCTCTTCGCCGAGTTCGAGCTCATGACCCACGCTGCCGTCGAGAAGGGCGAAATCCTGACCGCCGACAAGCTCGAATCCATCTGGATGCAGCTCAACCGCACTTACTACGGCGAGAACGTCATCCTCGACCCCGAGCTCGCCGCCGAGTGGAGCCGCATCCCCCACTTCTACCGCCCCTTCTACGTCTACCAGTACGCAACCGGCTACGCCGCCGCCATGACCCTCTCCCACAACCTGCGCACCAAGGGAGTCCCAGCCCAGGACGCCTACCTCTCCTACCTCGCCAGCGGCGGCAGCGACTACTCCATCTCCCTGCTCCAACGCGCCGGCGTCGACATGACCACCCCCGCCCCCTTCCAGATCACCTTCCAGAAATTCACCGACTGCCTCGATGAACTTGACCAACTGACAAAATGATCATATCGTAAGCAAAAAGCTGGTATCTATAAGCGCAGCTTCAGCCTGCTGCGCGGAGCGTTAGATACCAGCTTTTTGCGTCTCGCCTTGTTTCACTGATTTTAATGTCTTACATTGCAAAACATAAGCCAAAAGCCATTATCCATAAGCGAAGCTTCAGCTCGCTGCGCGTAGCATTGGATAATGTCTTTTGGCGCCTCGCCTTGCTTTGCTTCACTGACGTAAGTCAAAAAGCAGGTGTCCATAAGCGTAGCTTCAGCCTGCTGCGCGGAGCGTTGGACACCTGTTTTTTGACGTCTCGCTTCCTCGAACGCAAATAAATAGAGCAGATAAGATTTCTCTTATCTGCTCTATTTATGATATATCAGCTTTGATATTATGCGCAAATCAAAGGGCACGCTGAACCTTGCCAGAACGCAGGCAGCGCGTGCAGACGTTGACACGTTTGACCTCACCGTCAACAACAGCGCGGACACGCTGGATGTTCGGCTTCCAGGAACGTTTCGTCTTCAGGTGGGAGTGGCTGACGTTGTTGCCGGACAGCTCGCCTTTTGCACAAAACTCGCAAACATTTGCCATGTGTTACACCTCCTTCATACTCAGGGACAAAGTGGCCCCCAAACACAATATAAGTATTCTACCACAAATGAGGAGACCATGCAAGTATTTTTGCTTGACAAGTCTCTCAGGCAATCATCGCCTCCGAGAAATACGCGAGAAGATTGCGATGCGCCTCGAGCGGCGTCTCAAAGAGCAGCTTGCGGAACGACTCTGCTTCCTGACGGCTGATGCCGTTCGTATGCGCCACGCCATTGCGCTTGTCCTTGACCGCCGAGATCAACGTGACAAAACCCTGCGGCCAGCTGTCCTTATCGCGGTAGACACGTGTAACCATCTCGCCCATCATGGCTTTCGTCTGCTTGTCGACGAGTCCCTTGTGGCGGAAAAGTTTCAACATGATGTACTCCACGCCCTTTGCATAGCCGATGGCCACGGGCGAGTAGTCCATGTCCTTCGCCGTGATATGCCGAAGCAGCAGCTCGCCAGAGGCCAGGAATTTGATGGCCTTCGCATCAAGATTCTCGTACGCGGACTTGAGTGCGTGCTCGAGTGCGAGCAGCTCATCGTGGACATCGGCCGACGCCACGACCTGCTCCGTCGCCGGTGCATAGGCGTCATAGAGTTTCTGCGCCTTGACATCCTCATTCTTCTCGCTCTGCAGCGAGTGGCGCAACTCGCGGATCTCCTCTTCCTTGACGCCGAGCAGCTGTGTCTTCGACTGCTCCCGCAGGATCTCCTTGAGCTTGAAGTAGAACTGCGTCTCTTCCATCGGCTTGTGCTGGTAGTGGACCATGTCGTACTGCGTGATGGACTCGAGCTCCTCCGCATTGTCGTTTGCCGTCAGGAAGAGGATCGGCGTCTGTGGTGCCTGCTTCCGGATACGCGGCAAAGCTTTGACACCCGTCTCGCCGCCCGGACCGGCCTGGAACAGGTTGTCGAGAATGATCAGCGAGATTTCCTCGACCGTATGCGCGATGCGCCGCTTGCGCAGACGGTCGAGGAAGACGCGCGGGCTGTAGTAATCCTCAAAAGTCGCCTCTGGGTATTTCTTGACGATGATGCGCTTCATGCTCTCATGGAGCTCCTCTTCATCGTCCACGATAATGATCAACATAGAGATTCCTCCTCATCATGTCGCAAAGGCTTACGGCTCACGACTGCTCTGGCCCGCATGACCGGCATCGTCCGGCTGATAGAGCGGGATATAGATATCGGTCACGGCATACTTCCGATCCGTCCCCTCGGGGTGCTCTGGCCATTCCCTGTTGTAGGCTTCAATCTCGCCGTTGATGAGGTCGACGAACAAAGAGATGTACATCGTGCCCTCGCCCTTGCGCCCCTTGTCCTTCGAACTAGGGATTGGCTCATGGTAGATCTTGTTGACAATCGATGCAGGGAAGCCTGCCACATTGTCCTCGTAGCGGATGCGGTACCATTCCTTCCCGTCGCGCGAGACCACGCCGAAGCAGAGCTTCACATCGGCGTGGAATGCATCGTAGCCGTCGAAGTCGTCCCGGTCATCGAGCTCTTCGAGAGTGCGGTCGAGCTCCTGCCCCGTGTTGTACGAGAGGTTGTCGAGGATGCTCTCGATGCGGCATGCATTGAGACTCACCTGATGATCCGCAAGATGCTCTTGCTCATAAGTAATCGTCAGGCGCTCACGCGAGAGTTCATCGGCCAAGCAGTCCTTCTCAAAATGCGCGATGAGTGCGTCTGTGAGCTCTGCCGTATCATAGACCGTCGGCTCCGTCGTGATGATGTTGGACGTTGCGTAGAGCTGCTTGATGATGCGCTCGACGGCAGGATGGATGAAGGCCTCGTAGAGGTGGTTCTCAAAGGCCTCCGTCTCCTCCTTCGACGCCTTGCGGCCCGTCACCTCGTTGCGCAGACTGTGGCCGCCGCTGTGAAGCTCCTGCTCCACGAAGTCGCGCCAAGAGAATTCCATATTCTGCAAGGTCTGCGCCGGGTCGTAGCGCGTCGTCTTGATGATGCCCTTCTCCAGCTGGTTGTGGACAAGCTTGTAGCGCTCGAGCTTGTTGTTGGATGCCTTGAGCTCGTAATTCCGGAGCAGCAGCGCGTTCGAAGCTTTCATGAGCATGTCCGCATTCTGCCGCTGCTTCTCGCCGTAGTAGAACAGAAATATAAGCGCTGTGAAGAAGCAGTAAAAGTAGATGGCAAAGTCATACGAGCGCTGATAATTCTTCTTGCGGATAAAGCTCGTGTCCGACTTCGGGTCATTGATGGAAAAGAGGATGGCGCGACTGAAGCCGTCACTCCAGTACGGGCGGTTGGCGTACGCGTACGCGAAGGAATACGTGTCAGAGCCGACTTTGAAGTCGTCAAACGGCACGAATTTGCTGTCATCATCATCGGGATAGCCGCCCGGATACTTCTCGCGGAAGCGCACGAGGTACGGGATGCGCTCGACGTGGTAATAGCGCGTGTAGTCCTCGGTGATGGGACAGCTCTTGTAGGCCTTGCCGTTCTTCAGGATGGTGACACCCACGCGGCTCGCGATTTTGCCTCCTTCCAGCTGCCAGACCTGATGCGCGAGCAGGTCATCGATGCACTTGTCCTTGTCAGCCTGCGGCGCGTCCATCGAGAGGATGCTCTTCACGCTGTTGTAGAGCACGAGCCCTTCCTCCGACTTCGAGAACTTAGCACCGTTGTAGAACGTCGTAAAGCTGAAGAAGTACCAGGTCGCCCCGGCGAGCAGGAAGGCTACGGCAAAGGCCACCGCCTTGACGGATGTGCTGAGTTTCCGGATGCTGCAAAACATCCCGACAGGGTACGCCCAGAACAGCGCGAACAGAGCGTACTGGACATAGGGGATTTCCAGATTCTCGTTGGCCGCATAGGCGACGACGGCGACGAGTATGATGGATGCGATGGACCAGATCTGCCAGAGTCGGCTCTGGCACCACGCTTGAAAGATGTCTTTGATGATGTCCAGGCTGCGAATGGCCACGCGGACACTTCCCTTCTCTCATAGTTAAATAGGTTAAATAGGATTGAATAGCAAATGCCCCTCTGGCATGGTCCCCATGTCAAAGGGGCATCTTTCTTGAAAGCAGCCGGTCAGTCTTTAGCAGCCTGGATGATGGCCTCGGCCGATTTTTCCGGCACGGGCTCGTAGCGGGCGAAGGCGAGCGTGTAGCTGCCGCGGCCCTGCGTCAGGGAGCGCAGCTCCGTCGCGAAGCGGTAGAGCTCCGACTCCGGGACCTCCGCGTGGATCTCGCTCATGTCCTTGCCCTTGCCCTCGATGCCGAGGATGCGCGCGCGCTTGGCATTCAAGCGGCCCATGACGTCGCCCATGTAGTACTCTGGCGCGGTGATGCGGATGTCATCAATCGGCTCGAGCAGGATGGGGCTCGCCTCCATGACGCCCTTGCGGATGGCGAGCGCCGTCGCCGTCTTGAAGGCGGCTTCTGAGGAATCAACCGTGTGGTACGAGCCGTCGTAGAGGTTGACCTTGACGTCGACGACGGGGTAGCCCGCCAGCACGCCGCCAGAGAGCGTCTCAGCCGTGCCCTTCTCGACGGCCGGGATGTACTGGCGCGGCACGCTGCCGCCGAAGATGGTCTCGGTGAACGCATTGCCAGCGCCTGCCTCCTGCGGGCTGATCTCGAGCCAGACGTCGCCGTACTGACCGTGGCCGCCGCTCTGTTTCTTGTGCTTGCCCTGCACCTTGACGCTCTTGCGGATGGTCTCGCGGTACGCCACGCGCGGCTCATGCAGCTCGAGCTCCACGCCGAACTTGCGCTGGAGCTTGTCGCGCAGGACTTCGAGGTGGACCTCGCCGATGCCGCGCAGTATGGTCTCATGCGTCTCCTGATTCTTCTCCACGAGGATGGTCGGGTCCTCATCCTGCTGCTTGGCCAGCGCGCCAAAGACCTTGTCCTCCTCGCCCTTCTTCTTTGCCGAGGCCGCCATCGCGAGCATCGGTGCCGGATAGGCGATCTCCTCGTAGATGATGGGGTCTGCAGCATCGCAGAGCGTATCACCCGTCTTGACGGACTGCAGTTTCGTCGTCGCGACGATGTCACCCGCCTCCGCCGTGCCGAGATGCTCCTGCCGCTTGCCCTGCAGCGAGAAGATCGTGCCGACGCGCTCCGTGTTCTCCTTGTTTGGATGCATGTAGGTCGCATCGCCCTTCATCGTACCGGAGAAGATGCGCATGTAGCTCATGCGACCGACGAACGGGTCGACGATCGTCTTGAAGACCTGCGCGGAGAAGGCATCTTCCGTGTGGCGCTCCTTGAGGTCGCCGTCCTTGGGATCCATGCCGATGGCGACGTGGAAGTACGGCGTCGGCATGTACTCGACCATGCCGTTCATGAGCTTCTTGACGCCGATGTTCTGCTTGGCCGAACCGCAGAAGACCGGGAAGATCTTGCCCGCCTGGATGCCTTCGATGAGGGCTGCGGCCACCTCGACCTCCGTGATCTCCGTGCCCTCGATGTACTTCTCGAGCAGCTCGTTGTTGAACTCGGCGACGGATTCGATGAGCTTCTGGCGCGCCTCTTCGACATCGCCCTTGATGTACTCCGGGATATCCGCGATGAGGTCCTCCTCATCGTGCGTGACGATCTTCATGTGCAGGGCCAGAAGGTCGACGACGCCCTGGAAAGCCGCCTCCTGGCCAATCGGCAGCTGTACGGGCACGACGCCATCGCCGAAGCGCACGCGCAGCTCCTCGACGACCTGACGGAAGTCGGCGTGCTCGCGGTCCATCTTGTTGATGAAGAAGGCACGCGGCAGCTCGGCTTCCTCTGCATAGCGCCATGCCTTCTCCGTCTCGACTTCGATGCCCGAGGGCGCCGAGATCACGATGAGGGCACTGTCGGCCGCCGTCAGGGCATCCTTGACCTCGCCGACGAAGTCCGGGTAGCCCGGCGTGTCGATGAAATTGATCTTATAGTCACGCCATTCGCAGGCAGCGAGCTTCAGGTTGATCGTCATGCCACGGCTCTCTTCCTCCGGCTCACAGTCGAGGACACTCGTGTGCTCTTCCACGCTGCCGAGGCGCTTGACCGCGCCCGCATTGAAGAGGCAGGCATCGAGCAGGCTCGTCTTGCCCGTCTTGCCATGGCCGATGACGGCAACATTGCGCAGGTTGGAACTCTTGTAAGATTTCATCGCAATCCCTCCTAGTGCTTCGTATTTTCATCTATGTGTATCTATATTCGCTAGAAGTCAGAATTTTCCTGCCTGACAAAAAAATGAAATAATGCCCTGCAGGCTGCAGAGCATTATTTCTTCCAGATGATGGTCTTCCTGATATAGATGCGTCGGCTCAGCCGCTCAGTCATCTTCGTAGATGTCCTCCTCGAGGCGCATGAGCAGGTAGCAGTAATCCGAGAGGCGGTTGAGGTAGATGAGGTCGCTCGCGGCCACTTCCTCCGCCTCTGCAAGGCGGCAGGCGCAGCGCTCGGCGCGACGGGCCGTCGTGCGCGCGAGGTCCAACATCGCGCCGCTCTGTGAGCCACCGGGGATGATGAAGGCGTGTTCTTCCGGCAGGTCCGACTCCACATCGTCGCACCAGTCCTCGAGCTCGTGCACGTCTTCCATCGTGATGCGCGGCTCCTTGCCGCAGCTCGCAAAATCCGCCATGAGGGCGGGCATCTTGCGCTGCAGCTGCAAGATGCGCTCGGCCACATCGTCCTTATCGGAGAAGGCGCGGGCCAGTCCGAGCGCCGAGTCCACCTCATCGAGCGTGCCGTACGTGTCGACACGCAGGCCGCTCTTCTTGACGCGCTCACCCGTCAGCAGGCTCGTCTCACCATGATCTCCCGTCTTTGTCGTGATTGACATGAGAACTCCTCCTCTCAATCCTCTTAATCGTCGGCTTCGACATGATACGTGCCGTCGTAGATCTCCGTCTGATTGAAGAAGATCGCGATCTCGCGCGCAGCGCTCTCCGGGCTGTCGGAGGCATGCACAGCATTGCGGCGGCCCGAAGTGGCGAACTGCTTGCGGATTGTGCCCTCCTCGGCATCCTTCGGGTTCGTCTTGCCGTTGATCTTGCGCACGCGGGCAATCGCGTCTTCGCCCTCGAGGACCATCGCGATGAGCGGGCCGGAGGTCATGAAGCCGACGAGGTCATGGTAATACGGACGGCCGATGTGCTCGGCATAGTGGATGGATGCCAGCCGATCGTCCATCTTCAACAGCTTCATGGCCAGGATGCGGAAGCCCTCACTCTCATACCGCTTGATGATATCGCCTGCATGGTGTCTTGCAAATGCATCTGGTTTGATTAGTACAAGTGTCTTTTCCATTTGATGATCCCCTTATTCCTGATAATGCCTTAAGGCGGCAGAAGGCTCAGAGCCGTTCTGCTGCTTCCTTGTAGTGCTCTGCCACCTTGCGGTAGCGCAGCGAAGATTCCTGGAGTGCCTCAATCTCGTCATCGCGCAGGCCGCGGACGATCTGCGCCGGATTCCCGTAGACCAGGGAGTTCGACGGGATCTTGCGGTCCCGCTCGATCATCGTGCCGGCACCGATGACGACATTCTCGCCGATGACCGTGTTGCCCATGATGATGGAGCCCATGCCGATGAGCGTGTGGTCGCCGATGCTCTTGCTGTGGATGACGGCGTTGTGACCGATGATGACGCCCTCGCCGATTGTCGTCGGATGATCGTGCATCACATGGATGGTCGCATTCTCCTGGATGTTCGTGTTCTTGCCGATCTTGATGGGCTGGAAGTCGCCGCGGACGACGGCGCCGAACCACACGCTCACACCCTCTTCAATCGTGACATCGCCGGCGACAACGGCCGTCGGTGCCAAAAAGACGCTCTCGTCAATCTTCGGTGCAGCGGATTTATAGGGCATGATGATTGCCATATCGATTCCCCCTCGCGCAGAATTTACTTTGTGCTCAGTGTTGTTGCTTATCTATTTATGATTTATTCGCGAAAAAAAGAAATCTTCCTGCCTTGAACAGGAAGATTTCTTTCTCATCAATTTCATATGGTGGCAGCGTCCCCCGATTGGCTTGCGGCGCGCAAGGTGGCGAGCTCGTGCACGAGGCGGGCCGTCTGGCGTCCAGCAAGCCACTGGCCGATGGCGCGGCCCTTGAGCTCTTTGGGTGCATCTTTGCCGCTGATGGCATGCATGGCTGCGAGCAGTCTCTCGCCATGCCGCAGGTAGTCGGGCAGGCTATGGTGGTCTGCCTCGATGACGGCATTGAAGTCCGCGAGCGTGAGCACGGAGCGCTGCTTGTCGATGGCGAGCAGCAGCGCGGCAATCTTGCCGGGCCGCTCCAAGAGCGGCGCGCGCATGTGCTGCTTGATGAGGAAGCGGCCGGCACGCAGCCAGTCTTTCGGCAGCGTCACGCGCCGATCCCATGCGGCGAGCTGCTCGAGCCCGCGCTGTTCATGGCCGTAGTGGTGTGGCTCCATCGCCTTCGGCGTCGTGCCCTTGCCGATGTCGTGAACGAGCGCGGCGAAGCGCGCGGCGATATTCGCCGTCTTAGAGGCGGCGCCGTCGACGACCAGGAGCGTGTGCTGCCAGGCATCGCCCTCGGGATGATACTCCGGCGGCTGTGTCTTGCCGATGAGCAGCGAAAGCTCGGGGAAGGTCACCGAGAGGATGCCTGCGCGCTCGAGCGCGCGGAAGAACACGGAAGGCCGCTTTGCCTGCAGGGCGCGCCGCAATTCGGCGACGATGCGCTCCTGCGGCTCATGCTGCAGCTCTTCGCGGCAGGCGTGCATGTAGCGGCTCGTCTGCTCCGCGATGGAGAAGCCGAACTCTGCCGCTTGGCGCGCCGCGCGCAACGCGCGCACGGGGTCTTCCATGAAGTGCGGTGAGACGGCGCGGATGATGCCTTTTTCGACATCGCACGCGCCGTGATACGGGTCAATCAAGGTCTTCGCGGGAAGTTCGAGCGCCATGCTGTTCATCGTCGTGTCGCGCCGGTAGAGGTCCTCCTCCACCGTCACAGACGGGTCGTACGAGACGCGGAAGCCGCGGTAGCCCTGCCCCTCTTTCCGCTCCTTGCGCGCAAAGGCGACCTCGGAGAGGCAGCCATCGATGGAGACGAGGTAGACGGGAAAGCCGTGCCCGACCTTCTGGGCATCCGGGAAGAGCTGCTGGAAGTCCGCCTCCGCGATGCCGGAGACCATGTAGTCCTTGTCGTGCGGCCGCACGTGGCGCAGTGCATCGCGCACCCAGCCGCCGACGATGAAGACGCGCGCGCCGTGTGCGTGCAGGACCTTGGCAAATGCCTCTTCCGTCATAGATACTCCCTCACTTCAGGATCTGTGCGCCGTGCGTGTCGAGATTGAGCGTCAGGATGCGCGCCTCAACATCGTGCTCGCGGAACGCCTCGAGCATGGCCTTGCCGACGGCTTCTTCCGCATGGCGGCGCTCCAGCACGTAGGCGATGAGGCATGGGCCCGCACCGCTCAGGGTTGCCCCTGCGGCGCCCGCTTTGCGCGCGGCCTTGAAGACATCGTACATGCCCGGGATGAGCTCCGCGCGGTACGGCTGATGCAGGGCATCGTCGAGTCCGAGGCGCAGGTAGCGCTCATTGCCGCGCGTCAGGGCTGCGACGAGCATCGAAGCGCGGCCGATGTTGAAGATGGCGTCCTTCATCGGCACTTCCGTCGGCAGGACCTTGCGGGCCATGCGCGTCGAGAGCGGGAAGTTCGGCACGGCGACGACGAACTTCATGCGGAAGCGCGGCAGGAAGCTGAAGCAGTCGACGCGGCCGTTCGTGACGGCATTGACCGTGAAGCCGCCGAAGATGGCCGGCGCCACGTTGTCGGGATGGCCCTCGATATCCGTCGCGAACTGCAGGATCTCGCGACGGTTGAACGGCGTGCCAATCAGGGCATTCGCCGCCGTCAGGCCGGCGACGATGGCCGTCGCCGAACTGCCGAGACCGCGTGAGAGCGGTACGCGGTTCTCCATGTGGATGACGGCGCCGCGGTACTCCTTGTCCTTGCCGGCCTTGCCCAAGAGGTACTGTGCCGACCGCCAGACGATGTTGCGGTTGTCACACGGGATGTTCGTCGCCCCCTCGCCCGTCATCGTGATGGACAGACCCGGCTCGCGCGTCAGGCGCAGCTCGAGGTCATTGTAGACCGTGCAGGCGAGCCCGAGGCAGTCGAAGCCTGGGCCGCAGTTGGCACTCGTACCGGGAACGCGGACGCGAACGCTTTTCTCTGTCATGCTCTTACCCCCGTTCCTCATTCTCGACGCGGATGACGTTGCGGACCTCATCGACGACCGGCAGCTTGCGCAGTGCCTTCAGCGCCTTCTCGATGCGCTTGTGCTCGACGAGATGCGTGATAGCGACGATCTCCGCATGGTCGACGACATTGCGGCGCGTCTGGATGACCGACTTGAGGCTGACGCCGGCATCACCGAAGGCCGTCGCGATGGCACCGAGGACACCCGGCTTGTCGTCGACGAGCAGGCGCACGTAGTAGGAAGAGGAGGTCGCATCGAGTGGGCAGAGCTTCTTCTTCTCGTAGCAGGTGCAGCGCACATGGCCGAAAGTGCGATTGATGATGTCGCGCGCGACGTCGATGATGTCGGAGACGACAGCCGAAGCCGTCGGCAGCGAGCCCGCGCCCTGCCCGTAGAACATCGCCTCGCCGATGGCGTTGCCGCGCACGAAGATGGCGTTGTAGACGCCGTTGACCGAGGCCAGCGGATGCGTCTTCGGCAGGAAGACCGGGTGAACGCGCACGTCGACGCCGTCTTCATCCGAGTCCTTGCCGACGGCCAGCAGCTTGATGACGTAGCCGAGATCTTTCGCGTACTCGATGTCGTCCGGCGTGATCTTCGTGATACCCTCGACCGAGACGTCTTCGAGCTGCACGCGCGTGTTGAACGCGAGCGAGGCGAGGATGGCCGCCTTGCGCGCCGCATCGAGGCCATCGACGTCCGCCGACGGGTTCGCCTCCGCATAGCCCTTGGCCTGTGCTTCCTTGAGGACGGTGTCGTAGTCGGCGCCGCACTCCGTCATCTTCGTCAGCATGTAGTTCGTCGTGCCGTTGACGATGCCGAGGATCTCCGTGATGCGGTTGGCCGTCAGGCACTGCTTGAGCGGCGTGATGATTGGGATGCCGCCGCCGACGCTCGCCTCGAAGCGGAAGTCGACATCCTTCTTCTCGGCCATCGCGAACATGTCCTTGCCGAACTGCGCGACGACGTCCTTGTTGGCCGTCACGACGCTCTTGCCGGCTTCCATCGCGCGCAGCATGTACTCGCGCGCCGGGTGGATGCCGCCCATGAGCTCCACGACGACATCGATCTCCGGGTCATCGAGGATATCCTCGATCTTGTCTGTGAGCTTGACACACCCAAGCTGCGGGCGCGGCTTCTTCACATCGCGCACGAGCACCGTCTTGATTTCAATCGGTGTGCCGACGCGTTCCGTAATCTGCGGCCGATTCATCTCGAGCACCCGAATGACGCCTGATCCGACCGTACCGGACCCGAGCAGACCAATCTTTATAATTTTTCCCATCCGACACACCTTCTTTCCTTAGGACTGACCGAGAACTTCGAGGCGCTTGACGCCGTCGACCATGCGGAGCTTGTCGAGCAGGGCCTCGAGGTCAACCGAGAGGTTCGCCGTCTCGATGGAGACCGTGGCATTCGCGACGCCCTGCAGGGGGATGCCCTGATTGATCGTCATGACGCTGCCCGAATCGGCCGAGATCGTGTTGAGCACGCTCGAGAGCACGCCCTTCTTGTGCTCAAGCAGCAGTGTCAGCGTGACGATCTTGTTCTGGCTTGCCTCGTAGAACGGGAAGACGTAGTCCTTGTACTTGTAGTAGGCACTGCGCGAGAGCTCCATCTTCTCAACGGCCTCGTTGATCGTGCGCGCATCGCCGCGCTTGAGCATCTCCTTGACGCGGATGGTCTTCTTGATTGCCTCTGGAAGGATTTCCTCGCGGACGAGGAAGAACCCGCTTTTATCGTTGTTCATATATTACGCCTCCAATGGATACTATTCTTTTGACAAAGGATAGTATACCATAAGATGTGCACAAATGCCAATGGAATTTCCGACTTTGTCCAAATCCTAAGGATGGATTTCACAAAATGTTAACTTTCTCACAGCACGATACCCAAAAAGCGTAAAAAAACAGCCTGCATCTGCAGGCTGCAAACATTCGTAGTAAAACCGGATACGGACACATGACACTTTGTCGCTCAATCGCGGTGGCCGGCGTGTATCTTGTTCTCGGTACCGTTCATGAGGCGGACAATGTTGGACTTGTGGCGGATGATGATGAAAGCCGCTGCGAGTACGCCGAAGGCGGTGTACGGCATGGGGTAGCCCCAGACGTACGCGAGGACGGGCACGAGTGCCGCCGCGATGCACGAGCCGAGCGAGACGTACTTCGTGATCATGACGATGACGAGCCAGACGAGGAAGACGATGAGGCTCGGCACCGGCATGAGCATCGCGATGACGCCAAGGCCGGTCGCCACGCCCTTGCCACCCTTGAAGTGCAGGAAGAGCGAGCACGAATGGCCGACGATGGCCAGGATGCCCGCGATGACCATGATGAGCGGCGAAGCGGTGAATACCTCTGCCAGACCGACGCTCAGCGCGCCCTTGAGGAAGTCAAGCAGGAAGATCAGGAAGCCCGGGCCCTTGCCGAGCGTGCGCCAGGCATTCGTCGCACCGATGTTGTGGCTGCCGTATTCGCGCAGGTCGACGTGCCAGAGCAACTTGCCGAAGACAAGGCCGTTCGGGATGGAGCCCAACAGGTAGCTTGCGAGGCAGACGAGGAGGACCGATGCCATCAGTAATCCTCCTCCTCTTTGCGCGCGCGCACGATGAGGCGCAGCGGCGTGCCCTCAAAGCCGAACTGCTCGCGCAGGCGGTTCTCGATGAAGCGCAGGTACGAGAAGTGCATGAGCTCCGGGTCGTTGACGAAGATGATGAACTTCGGCGGGCAGATGTCCGTCTGCGTCATGAAGAGGATCTTGAGCTGGCGGCCGCGGTGCATCGGCGGCGGATTGACCGAGACAGCATCGCGGATGAGCTCGTTGAGGACGCTCGTCTTGATGCGCATGGCCTGCTGCTCGGCCACGTAGCGCACGAGGTCCGTCACGCGCGCAACGCGCTGACCCGTCAGTGCCGACGTGTAGAGCACCGGCGCATACTGCAGGAAGCCGAGCTTGTCGCGCAGTTCGTCGGTGAAGCGCAGCGTCGACTTGTCATCCTTGTCCGGATAGATATCCCACTTGTTGACGACGATGACAACGCCCTTGCCCGACTCGTGGGCGTAGCCCGCGATCTTCTTGTCCTGCTCCGTGATGCCCTCGAAGGCGTTGATCATCATGAGCACGACGTCGGCGCGGTCGATGGCGCGCAGCGAGCGCATGACGCTGTAGCGCTCGACCGGCTCGTCGATCTTGCCGCGGCGGCGCATGCCCGCCGTGTCGATCAGCGTGAACTTCGTGCCATCCTTCGTGAAGTGCGTGTCGATGGCATCGCGCGTCGTGCCCGGCACATCGCTGACGATGACGCGCTCCTCGCCGAGGATTGCATTGACGATGGAGGACTTGCCGACATTCGGGCGGCCGATGACCGCGATGCTGATCTCATCCTCGTCCTTGGCCTCTTCCTCTTTCTTCGGGAAGGCCGCGACGATCGCGTCGAGCAGATCGCCGAGGTTCATGGCGTTCGAGGCCGAGATGGGGATCGGATCGCCAAGGCCCAGGTTGTAGAACTCGTAGACGTCCATCGCGCGCTGCGGGCTGTCGATCTTGTTGACCGCGAGGATCACAGGCTTCTTCGTGCTGCGCAGCAGGCGCGCGACCTCCTCGTCCGCCGTCGTCAGACCGGAGCGGCCGTCGACGAGGAACAGGATGACGTCTGCCTCGTCCATGGCCAGCTGTGCCTGCTGGCGCATCGACTTGAGGATGTGGTTGCTCTCATCAAACTCGATGCCGCCGGTGTCGATCATCGTGAAGTGCTGGTTGAGCCACTCCGCATCGAGGTAGATGCGGTCGCGCGTGACGCCCGGCATGTCGTCGACGATGGAGACGCGCTTCTTGCCGATCTGATTGAAGAGCGTGGACTTGCCGACATTCGGACGGCCGACAATCGCCACGATTGGTTTGCTCATATTCATCCCTCTTTCTATATAAAATCAAAGTCAAAATCAGTACTGGATGTTCTTCGTGTAGCCCGCGTTGCTCTGCCACATGTAGGACGTCTCACCCGCGCGGCGCTTCGCGTAGTGCGGCCAGTCCAGCAAGGCGCGATAGTAGTCGCCCCCCGTCTGCACGGGCTCGATGCGGCTCGCGGGGAATTCTTCGCGCATAGCCGTGAGGCTCACATCGTCGAGGAAGATGTCCTCGCCCGAGCGCAGTGCGGGCTCCGGTATGAGGATGCCCGAGCGTGGTCCCGAGAGCGCCTTGAGCTGCTCGATGATGTCATGCGCCGTCAGCAGGCCGGAGACGTTGACTGTCGTGCCGAAGTGCTTGTTCTCAACCGGCACGATGCGCACGTGGAGGTTTGGCTGCTCGGCCTCGGCCTTCTCTGCGAGCTCCTGCATGACGGGTGCGACGGCCGTGCCCGTGACGACGTCGAGATAGACGGGCGCCTCATACGGCGCAGTCTCCCCGTGCGCTTCGGACTCTTTCTCCCAGTCGTTGATGAAATTGCGCGTGAGGCCGATGCCGTTGTCGAGCTGCGGGAAGCCGTCATAGAACGAAGTCGGCGGCACGGGGCGCCCGGCGAGGAAGTAGAACTCATCGCCGAGGTAGATGAAGGTGCGCCCCTCCTCCTCTTGTATCTTCTTCTGCCACTTCTCGACCTCGTCGATGACGCGCGCGGCCCCCTGCGCATCGAACTGGTGCAAGGGGAAGGGGTCCGTGCGGTACTTCGTGATGCCGACAGGCACGATGGCCAGCGACAGGGCGTGCGGCCGCCGCGCGACGACCTCGCGGATCGTGCGTTCGAGCTCCGCGCCGTCGTTGAGACCGGCACAGAGCACGACCTGCGTGTGGTAATCGGCGCCGGCCGCCTCGAGGTTGTCGAGCTGCTCCGCGATCTTCGCCGCGCCGGGGCAGCGCAGCATCTGTGCGCGCAGTTCCGGATTCATGCACTGCACCGAGACGAAGAGCGGCGACAGGTGGAACTGCTTGATGCGCCGGAAGTCGTTCGGCCCCATGTTCGTCATCGTGACGAAGTTGCCGTAGAGGAAGGACAGGCGGTAGTCGTCGTCCTTGATGGAGAGGCTCTGGCGCATGTTCGGCGCAATCATGTCGACGAAGCAGAAGTAGCAGTGATTCGCACAGTTGCGGATGCCGTCGAAGACGGCCGACTCAAACTCGACGCCGAGTTCCTCGTCGATCTCCTTCTCGAACGAGATCATCTCCTGCTCGCCGTCGGCGTGCTCGACGAGCATGTCGATCTCCTCGTCGGCCATGGCAAAGCTCAGGTCGATGATGTCGCGAAGTCCCTGCCCGTTGATTTCAAGGATCTTGTCGCCCGGCACGAGCTCCAGTTCTTCTGCCAAGCTGCCCGGATAGACGCGCAGGATGATACCTGGATAGTATTTGCTCATATTTTTACTCTCTTGCACTACAAACAAAGGAGTGATGCATAAAATCATCACTCCTCAGAATGTCTTATCTTATTTTAGACGCAGGTCTCAGTCGCGAGCCTTCGTGATGGACAGCGAGATGCGTTTGCGCTTCGTGTCGATGCGAAGGATCTTGACGCGGACGATATCGCCGACATGTACGGCTTCGTCAGCGCGCTCGATGCGCTTGTCAGCGAGCTCGCCCATCGGGATCAGGCCATCGAAGCCCGGCTCGATTTCCATGAATGCACCGAAGTCCGTCAGCTTGATGACTTTGCCTTCGATGATCTGGCCTTCGCTGTACTTCTCAGCGGAATCATACCACGGATCACGCATCGTATCCTTGACGGACAGCGAGATACGCTTGTTCTCCGGGTCAACGCTCTTGACATAGACGTCGAGTTCCTGACCGACTTCGAGAACATCCGACGGATGCTTGACGCGGTGCCAAGCGAGGTCCGAGATGTGTGCGAGGCCGTCTACGCCGCCGATATCGATGAATGCACCGTAGTCGACGAGGCGCTTGACCGTGCCGCGAACCGTCTGGCCAGCTTCGAGCGTGGAGAAGACTTCCTCTTCCTTCTTAGCGCGCTCAGCTTCGAGGAGCGAACGGCGGGAAAGAACGAGGCGCTGCTTGTGGACATCGATCTCGATGATCTCAGCCTCGACCGTCTGACCGACATAGATGGAGAGATCCTTGACGAAGTGGAGTTCCATCTGGGATGCCGGGATGAAGCCGCGCAGGCCCTCGACGGAGGCAACGAGGCCGCCCTTGACAACCTGTGTGATGTGAGCCTGGACCGTCTCGCCAGCTTCCTTCTTCTTCTCCATCTCCGTCCAAGCGACCATGCGGTCAGCTTTTACCTTGGAGAGGATGCCGCCGTTGTCGCCGCCGAGGGAAACAACGTAGACGTCGATGACATCGCCGACTTTGACGACATCTTCAGCGGACTCCGGAGCCGGGTAAGCCAGCTCGCGCTTCGGGATTGCGATCTCCTGCTTGTATCCAATATCGACATAAGCCTCGTCGCGGTTTACCTGGATGACCTTACCTTTTACAGTGGTGCGCTCCTGGATATCCGGCAGGGACTCCTGTGCTAATAACTCTTCCATGTTCATCTGTTCTGACACTTTTTATATACCTCCTTGATAATCCAGTCCGGTGTAGAAGCACCAGCTGTAATACCAATTTTTTTTAATTTTGTCAAACCACTCGTCCTGCAGCTCTGCCGCAGTCTCGATGTGGTAAGTCAGGCACTTCTCGGAACAAAGCTGTGCGAGCCTTGTCGTGTTGGCACTGTTCTTGCCGCCGATGACCAACATGAGGTCAACCTTGCTGGCAAGATCTATGGCAGCGGCCTGTCGCTGATCTGTCGCCGTACAGATGGTTCGCAGGATCCTGATGTCCCTCGACTTCTCAAGAAGGCGCATGACAATCTGACGGAATCGCGCTCCGGAAAACGTCGTCTGGCACACGATGCCGAGTTTGCCGCAGGGCTCGACGGCCTCTGCTTCATCCTCTGTCTCGATGATCTGTGCCTTTCCAGAAGACCATTCAAAGATGCTCTTGACCTCCGGATGTTCCTTCTCTCCGATGATGACCACACTGTACCCTTCATCCACGAGCTCCTTGGCGGAGAGCTGCGCCTTCTTGACGTGCGGACATGTCGCGTCCACGACCTCAAGGCCGCGCGCCTTCGCCTCGTCGTAGACCGTGGGGCCCACGCCGTGCGAGCGGATGATGACAGTCCCCTTCTCCATTTCCTCGAGGCGATCCACCGAGCCGACGCCTTCGCGGCGCAGCCGGTCAACCATCTGCGGGTTGTGGATGATGGGGCCGAGCGTACAAGCAGTCCCGTCAGCAGAAGCATTCTCTCTGGCAATCTTGATGGCGCGCTTGACGCCATAGCAAAAGCCAAGATAATCTGCTAAGATGACTTCCATACATCTACCACCATAAATCATATTATTGCAAAGACGCCCAAAAGGCTTTTTTACAATCTATAGCCTAGTATATCATGCATCAAGGCGTCAGGCAAATGGTTTTAGGAAATTTTTTCAATTTCTTCTCGCATGGCCGCGATGTGTGCCATGATTTCCTGCGAGAAGGCCGCCAGCTGCTCCTTGTCGCGCTTGTCGCCCGTGAAGTGCATCGGCTCGCCGTACATGATGCGGAGCTTTGGCAGGAAGCCGCCGTGCTGCAGGATGCGGTCCGTGCCGACGATGCAGGCCGGCACGACGGGCGCGCCGCTCATCGCGGCGAGCAGGCCGACGCCAGCCTCTGCCTTGTGGAGCTTGCCATCCTTACTGCGCGTGCCCTCGGGGAAGAGTCCGAGCACACGGCCCTGCTTGAGCACATTGATGGCCGCCTTGATGGCGCCGCGGTCAGCCGCGCCACGCTTCACGGGGAAGGCGTGGCAGCGGCGGATGGCCGCCCCGAAAACGGGGTGCTCGAAGAGCTCAATCTTGGCCATGTACGAGACGGGGCGCGGCAAGAACGTCGCGAGGAGTGGCGGGTCCCAGTTGCTCATGTGGTTGGCCGCGAGGATGACCGGCCCCTCTGCGGGCAGATGCTCCTTGCCGTATGTCTTGGCACGGAATAAGATTTGGAAGAAGACAGCAAAGATGATGCGAAGGATTGTGTAGAGCATCGTATCACCTGCACATTCCGATAATGCGCGCGACGACCTCGGGGATCGTCATGCCCGTCGTGTCCAGGAGCGTCGCGTCCTCTGCCTGGACGAGCGGCGAGATCTCCCGCTCCATGTCGGCCTTGTCGCGCGCAGCGATGTCGTGCTCGATATCAGCGAGATTCACCGCAAGCCCCTTCTCGCGCAGTTCCTTATAGCGGCGATTCGCGCGCTCCGCGATGGATGCCGTCAGGTAGATCTTGACGTCGGCGCCCGGCAGCACATTCGTCGCGATATCGCGGCCGTCCATGAGGACGCCGCCGCGCTCTGCCATCTTGCGCTGCAGGTCGACCATCTTCTCGCGCACGGGGCCGAGTGCCGCCACCTGCGAGACGATGTGGCTGACCTCTGACGTGCGGATCTCGCCCGTCACATCCTGCCCGTCGACGCGCACGGTCGTCTTGCCGTTCTCGTACGAGAGGTCCACGTCGATGTCGGGGATGACGGCGAGGATCTTCTCGTCCGTGACTTCCCCGCCCTGCTGCAGGACCTTCCAAGCGACGGCGCGGTACATGGCGCCCGTGTCGATGTACGTATAGCCGAGCTCCTTGGCGGCCAGCTGTGCCACCGTGCTCTTGCCGGCGCCAGCCGGCCCGTCGATTGCTACTACGAGTTTCTTCAAAACAGATTCCCCCAAATCAAATTGATATGTACGAGCTCATGCCTGAAGGCGGGCGAGCGTACCGTAGAATGCCGGATACGAGATGTTCACACAGTCGGGGCGCTCGATCTCTACGCCCTCGCCGGCCGTGCCGAGGATGGCCAGCGACATCGCCATGCGGTGGTCGTCGTACGAGAAGCAGTTGGCGCACTGCACCTTCGTGCCGCCGTGGATGACGAGGCCATCCTCGCTCGCCTCGACAGAGCCCGGCGCGAGCTTGTTGAATTCGTTCGTGATGGCCTGCAGGCGGTCCGTCTCCTTGACGCGCAGCTCGCCGGCGCCCGTGATGACCGTGTCGCCCTCGGCGAAGAGCGCTGCCACAGCGATGACCGGGATCTCGTCGATGAGGCGCGGCATGATCTCTGCGCCAAATGACGTGCCGTGGAGCTTCACGGCCTCGACGCGGATGTCGGCCGCAGCCTCGCCGCCGCTCACGCGCTCGTTCTCGAGCGTGACGGAAGCCCCCATCGCCTTGAGGACGTCGAGGATGCCCGTGCGCGTCGGGTTGACGCCGACATTCTTCAAGAGCAGGCTGCTGCCCGGCACGACGGAGCCCGCCACGAGCCAGTAGGCCGCCGAGCTGATGTCGCCGGGCACTTCGATGGCCTCCGGCGCACGGAAGGAGTCGACCGGCTCGATCGTCACGGCCGTGCCCTCTTTCTTCGTCTCGATGCCGAAGGCCTCGAGCATGCGCTCCGTGTGGTCGCGCGAGGTAAACGGCTCGACAACCGTCGTCGGGCCATCTGCGTACATGCCGGCGAGCAAGATAGCCGACTTGACCTGCGCGCTCGCGACAGGGCTCTCGTAGACCATGCCGTGCAGGCGGCTCTCTGCCGGCACGATGGTGATGGGCAGCTTCGTGTTGTTCTCGCGCCCGTAGATCTTCGCCCCCATCGCCGAGAGCGGCTTGATGACGCGGCCCATCGGGCGCTTGTACAGCGAGGCGTCGCCCGTGAAGGTCGTCAGGAACGGCTGCGGCGCGAGAATGCCCATCATGAGGCGCAGCGTCGTGCCCGAGTTGCCCGCATCGATGATCGTGGAGGCTTCCTGAAGGCCGTGCAGGCCGTGGCCACAGACCGCGAGCGCCGTCTCCGACTCGAACTCGACCGAAGCGCCGAGCGCCTTCATGCAGGCCGCCGTCGAGAGGCAGTCCTGCGCGTGCAGGAAGTTCGTGATGTGCACCGGCGTCGAGCCGAGTGCCGAGAACATGACGCTGCGGTGCGAGATGGACTTGTCGCCGGGGATCTCGATCGTACCGTGCAGCCCCTGCCTTGCCTTGGCAATCGTTTTCGTATTTTCCATAGAGGTTCCTCCACTCCATTCATCTATCAAGTATCATGCAAAATCCATGCATCAGTCATCGTTCCAGACGCTCCAGCAGCCCGCCGCATTGCCCATCGAGAACGCCGCCTGCAGGTTGTAGCCGCCCGTGTAGGCGTCGACATCGACGACCTCGCCGGCAAAGTAGAGCCCCGGCACAAGCTTCGACTCCATCGTCTTCGGGTTGATCTCCCGCACGGAGACGCCGCCGGCCGTCACGATGGCCTCCGCGAGCGGCCGCGTCTTCGTGATGGTCAGCGTCAGATGCTGCAGCCTCTCGACCAGGCGATGGCGCTCCTCCGCCGTGACCTGGTTCACCGGCTTCTCGGGGTCGAGATAGGCGCAGTCGAGCACCGGCTCGATGAGCTTGTGCGGCAGGAGGTCCATGAGGCCGTTCTTCAGTGACTTGCGGATGTACTGCTCGAAGTCGCGCTGGACGCGCGCATCGAGCTTCTCCGGCGTCAGGGCCGGCTTGAGATTGAGCTCGAGCTCGACGAATTTGCCGTCCGCGAGACATTTGGCAGCCTGACGGCTCATCGAGAGGATGATGGGGCCCGTCACGCCGAAGTGCGTGAACATCATCTCGCCGAACATCTCCTGCACCTTCCCGCCATCGGCGAGCAGCGTAGCGCGGACATTGCGCAGGGAGAGGCCCTGTACATCCTTGACCCACTCTTCCTCCGTCTCGAGCGGCACGAGCGAGGGCTGCAGCGGCACGACCGTGTGGCCGAGCTTCTTCGCCATCGCATAGCCATCGCCCGTCGAACCCGTGCCCGGGTACGAGGCGCCGCCCACCGCGAGAATCACGGCGTCGGCCTTGTAATGCGCGCCCGACTTCGTGCGCACGCCCGCGACATGGCCTTCCTGCAGCAGGATGTCCGTGACGGGCATCTCGAGCTCGATGCGGACGCCGAGCTCGTGCAGCCGGTGCACCATCGCATCGACGACATCCTGCGCCTTGTCGCTGACGGGAAAGACGCGGTTGCCGCGCTCGACCTTGACGGGCACGCCCTGCTCGACAAAGAAGTCCATGACATCCCGGTTGTCGAAGGCGCGCATCGAGCTGTTGAGGAAGGCGCCGTTGCCGTGGATGTTCCGGATGATCTCGGGGACGTCGGCCGCATTCGTGATGTTGCAGCGTCCCTTGCCCGTGATCATCATCTTGCGGCCGGGCCGCTTCATCTTCTCGAGCAGCGTGACTTCCGCGCCGTTCTCGGCCGCGCGGATGGCGGCCATCATGCCGGCCGGGCCGGCTCCTATGACTAGAATCTGTTTCATCTCGTACACCCCGCCAATCGATAGAGGCTGCTGACTTCTTCTTCCGTCAGGGCGCGGTGCTGGCCACGCGCGACGCCCTTAAGCGTCAGGCCGGCAAAGCGCACGCGCTTGAGCGCCTTGACATCGCAGCCGACAGCCGCGAACATGCGGCGGACCTGGCGGTTGCGCCCCTCGTGGATCGTTATCGCAGCGCGCGTGAGGCCTCGCGCGCGTTCACCGGGCTCGCGCTCCGGCAGCAGGCTGACCTTCGCCGGGGCCGTCATGCCGTCTTCGAGCAGCAGCCCGTCCCGGAGCATCTGGAGCTTTTCCTCAGTCAGCTTCCCCGTCACGCCCGCATGATACGTCTTCTCGACCTCGAAGCGCGGGTGCAGCAGGCCGTTCATCAGAGCACCGTCGTTCGTGATGAGCAGCAGGCCCTCCGTGTTGTTGTCGAGACGCCCGACCGGATAGACGCGCTCGCGGACCTCCGGCAGCAGGTCGAGCACCGTGCGGCGCCCGCGGTCGTCCTTCGCCGTCGAGAGATACCCCTTCGGCTTGTTGAGCAGCAGGTAGACGTGCTGCTCCTCTCCCGCGATTTTCTTGCCGTCGACCAGTATCGTGTGCGCCGAAGGGTCGACCTTCGTGCCGAGCTCGCGCACAACTTGGCCGTCAACCCGGACGCGGCCCTCCAGGATCATCTTCTCCGCCGCGCGCCGCGAGGCGATGCCGGCCTGGCTGATGATCTTCTGCAGGCGTTCCTCTTGCATCATGCACTCATCCTTTCACCAGTGACCGCAGGAAGTTCCAGACCGTCAGGAAGAACGAGCGGCGCGTGATGTCAGCTCCTGCGAGCAGGTCGGTCGAAGCGACTTCTTTGCCGTCGAGCTCCACGACGAAGCGGCCGACAGTATCGCCCTCCTTGATGGGCGCGCGCAGGTCATCGGCCTCGATGCGCGTCTTGTAGGCTTCGCCCTCGCCCTTGAGCTTGGCGAGCGTCAGCGTCTCAGCAGCCTTCAAGGGCAGCTTGCGGCCCGTGCCGCCTGCGACATTAGCATAGCCCGCCGTATCGCCCTCTTTGACGATTGTGTCCGGCTCGACATGCGCGAAGCCGTAGTCGAGCAGCTTGATCGAGTCGTTCCACATGTAGACCGAGTCGAGCACGACGGCGACGAGCTGCAGCCCGTCCTTCTTCGCGCCCGAGACGAGGCAGCGGCCGGCGGCATCCGTGTAGCCCGTCTTGACGCCGTTGGCACCGCGGTAGAGCCAGAGCATCTGGTTCTCGTTGCGCAGATGGTGCGACGGGTCCTTGACCCAGTCGAAGTCGATCTCCCTCGTGCTGACGATCTGCTCGAAGCCCGGCACGCGGTAGCCGTAGGCCGTGATCTTCGCGAGGTCGTAGGCCGTCGTGTAGTGGTCATCGCGCGGCAGGCCATTGGCGTTGGCGAAGTTCGTGTTGACGGCGCCAATCTCGTGCGCCTTCGCGGTCATCATCGCGGCGAACTTGTCGACGGAGCCCGCGATGTGCTCTGCGACAGCGACCGTCGCGTCGTTGCCGGAGTGCATCATCATGCCGTAGAGCAGGTCGCCCATGCGGATCTTCTCGCCCGCCTCGAGCCAGAGCGTCGAGCCCTCCGTGCCAGCGGCATTGCTGCTGACCGTCACCATGTCATCCATGTTGGAATGTTCGAGCGCCAGGATGAGTGTCATGATCTTCGTCGTGCTCGCCGGAAAGCGGCGCTCGTCCTTGTTGCGCTCGTAGATGACCTGGCCCGATGCGGCATCGATGACGACAGCCGAGCGCGCCGTCAGGTTCTGCAATGGGTCATCGGGACTGATGACGAGTCCCGGGATATCGGGGCGCGGCATCTCCTTGATATCATAGACGGCCTCTGCCTGCACTGGCGTGGCAGCGATCTGTGGCACGAAAAATGCCAGAGCGAGCCCACCCGCGAGCAGGAGATGGCCGATTCTTCTCTGTTTCAATCTGAATTCAAACTCCTTGTATTCCCTCATTTTCCCTCAAAACACATCGGGGAGAAGGATAAATCATCCCTATTTTATCATCCATTCCCGCTCCCCGCAATAAGCCGCGCTCAGCGTTTCCGGACTTTTCCCGCGCCGACGATAGCCGTAAGCCGTTCAAATGTCTCGGCTGCGTCATCGAGCCAGAAATTCTCGCGGGCTTTCTGCCAGTGGCCGCCCGAGTGGAAGAACGTCGCGTAGTCGCCGTGATGCGCGGCGATGAGCTGCTTCATCTCCGTGCGCTTCGCCTCGGGCAGGCCGCCTGCCGGCAGCTCGATGTAGTAGGCGAAGCGGTAGTCCTTGAGCGCCCAGACCGAATCAGCGATGAGCTTGACCGTCTCATCCGTCATGTCGATGTGCCCCTGCACGACGACAGGCGTGTCGGGCACGAGCAGGTTCATGTTCTGGTAGAACGTGCGCGGGAAGACCGTGACCTCGATGGAGTCAGTGAAGTCCTCAATCGTCGCAAAGCACATCGTGTCCCCCTTCTTCGTCGTAATGCGCTTCGCCTCCGTCAACATGCCACCGATGCGCACGACCTGCTTGTCGCGCACGGTATCCGGCTGCAGGCTGCCGATGCGCGGCAGGTTCTCAAGCTTTGCCGCGTACTGGTCCAGCGGATGGCCCGTGATGTAGAAGCCCGTCGCCTCCTTCTCCCAGCGCAGCCGCTCTGCCTTCGGCACTTCATCAATGTCCGGCAGCTGCAGCATGCCCGTCTCCTCGATCGTCTCGTCGGAGAAGAGGCCCATCTGGCCGCTCACGGCGTCCTTCTGCTGCTGGGCCGCTTCCATGACGGTCTGCGGCAGGATAGCGAGGAGCTGACTGCGCTTCGCGCCGAACGAGTCGAACGCGCCGCACTTGATGAGGCTCTCGATGACGCGGCGGTTGACGACGCGCATGTCGACGCGGCGACAGAAGTCCGAGAGCGAGCCGAAGGGGCCGCCCGCCTCGCGGATGCGCGCGACATTCTCGATGGCCGTCTCGCCGACATTGCGCACGGCGGCGAGTCCGAAGCGGATAGCATTCCCGTCGACGCTGAAGTAGGCGGAGCTCGCATTAATGTCCGGCGGCAGGATCTTGATGCCCATGCGGCGGCAGAGCTCGATGTAGGTCGAAACCTTCGGCGTGTCCATGATGCTCGTGAGCATCGCCGCCATGAACTCCGCCGGATAGTGCGCCTTGAGATAGGCCGTCTGCCAAGCGACGAGCGCGTACGCCGCACTGTGCGACTTGTTGAAGCCGTAGTCGGCGAAGTGCGTCAAGAGGTCGAAGATCGTGTTGGCAAGGCCCGCATCAATGTGGTTCTTCTCGCAGCCATCGAGGAAGTTCTCCTTCTGTGCCATCAGGATCTCGTGCTTCTTCTTGCCCATTGCGCGGCGCAAGAGGTCCGCCTGTCCGAGCGTGAAGCCCGCGAGCACCTGCACGATCTGCATGACCTGCTCCTGATAGAGCACGACGCCGAACGTCTCCTTGAGGATGGGCTCTAGGAGCGGGTGCATATAGGTGACTTCCTTCTCTCCATGGCGCCCCTTGATGAAGTCCTCGACCATGCCGCTGCCCAAAGGGCCCGGACGGTAGAGCGCGACGAGCGGGATGAGGTCGGCGAAGTTCTCGGGCGCGAGGTCGCGCACGAGCTGCGTCATGCCGGCCGACTCCATCTGGAACACCGCGCCCGTCTTGCCCTCGCAGAGCATCTTCGAGGTCAGTTCGTCCGTCAGCGGGATCTTGTCGATGTCGACCTTCTCATGTCGGCTCTTCTCGATGTTCGCGATGGTGTCGCTGATGACCGTCAGCGTGCGCAGGCCGAGGAAGTCCATCTTGAGGAGGCCGAGTTCCTCGACGTGGTCCTTGTCGTACTCCGTGACGAGCGTGCCCTCCGAGATGGAGACCGGCACGTAGTCCGTCAGCGGATGGCGCGCGATCACGACGCCGGCAGCATGCGTCGACGAGTGGCGCGGCAGGCCCTCGATCTTGCGCGCGAGGTCGATGAGCCGGTGGACGTCCTCACTGCTCTCGTACGCCTTGCGAAAATCGGCCGACTCCTGCATCGCCTTGTCGAGCGTAATCTTAAGCTCGTTCGGCACGAGCTTCGCGATCTCCGCCACCTCCGCATACGGCAGGTTGAGCACGCGCCCGACATCGCGGATGGCGCCCTTCGCCGCCATCGTGCCGAAGGTGACGATCTGCGCGACGTGGTCATAGCCGTAGCGCTCCTTGACGTAGTCGATGACCTTGCCGCGCTGGATGTAGTCGAAGTCGACATCGATGTCCGGCATCGTCACGCGCTCCGGATTGAGGAAGCGCTCAAAGAGCAGGTCGTACTTCAGCGGGTCGAGGTTCGTGATGCCGAGCAGGTAGGCGACGATGCTGCCGGCGGCCGAGCCGCGGCCCGGGCCAACGCCGATGCCGTGCTCGCGCGAGTAATTGATGAAATCCCAGACGATGAGGAAATAGCTGTCATAGCCCATGCGGTGGATGATGCCGAGCTCGTACTCAAGGCGCTCGCGGATCTTCTCCGTGACCGTTGCGTAGCGGCGCGGCAAATTCTCCTCGCAGAGGTAGCGCAGGTAGGCTTCATCGTCGGCATACGGCGCTGGGATTGGGTAATATGGCAGCTGCAGGTGGCCGAACTCGAAGTCGACCTTACAGCGCGCAGCGATCTTCTCCGTGTTGGCGATGGCCTCCGGCAAGTCGGGAAACAGCGCTGCCATCTCCTCCGGCGACTTCAGGTAGTAGTCGTCGCTCGCGAAGCGCATGCGGTCGGGATCGTCGAACGTCTTGTTCATCTGGATGCAGAGCAGGATGTCGTGGAACTCGCTGTCCTCGCGGTGCACGTAGTGCAGGTCGTTCGTCGCGACGAGCCCGACATCGTACTTCTTGGCGAGCTCGACGAGGCCGGCGTTGGCCTTGCGCTCCTCCGGCAGGCCGTGGTTCTGGATCTCGAGGAAGAAGTTCTCGCGGCCAAAGATCTCGAGGTATTCGCGCACGAGCGCGTCGGCGTGCTCCATGTTGTCCTGCAGGATAGCGCGCGGAATCTCGCCGGCGATGCAGGCCGAGAGGCAGATGATGCCCTCGTGGTACTGGCGCAGGAGGTCCTTGTCGACGCGCGGCTTGTAGTACATGCCCTCGACGTTGGCCAGCGAGACGAGCTTGACGAGGTTGCGGTAGCCCGTCTGGTTCTCCGCGAGCAGAATCAGGTGGTAGTAGCGGACGCCATTGACCTCGCGGTGCTCCTGGCGCGCGCCCGGGGCCACGTAGACCTCGCAGCCGATGATGGGCTTCACGCCCTGCTTCTTTGCCTCTTTGTAGAAGTCGATGACGCCGTACATGGCGCCGTGGTCGGTGATGGCGATACTGTCCATGCCGAGCGCTTTCGTCGTCTCGATGAGTTCCTTGATGCGGCTCGCACCGTCGAGCAGGCTGAACTCCGTGTGGACATGGAGGTGGGTAAACGGCATGATTTCACTCCTTCCCGTTTACGATAGAATCACGATATAATCAGCAGAAAAGCCGGAGACGATACTCCGGCTCAAATTCCATATGGTACTGACCTCAGACCTCCATGATGATCGGCAGGATCATCGGGCGGCGGCGCGTCTTCTCGAAGAGGTAGCGGCCCAGCGCATCGCGTACATTCGACTTGATGGCAGCCCACTCCTTGACCTTCTCGTCCTCGCAGCGGTCGAGTGCCTGCTGCACGCGCGCCGTGGCCTCGTCCATCAGGGCCTCCGACTCGCGCACGTAGACGAAGCCGCGCGAGACGATATCCGGGCCCGAGACGACGCGATGCGTCTGCTTGTTCATCGTGACGACGACAATCAGGATGCCGTCCTGCGAGAGCTGGCGGCGGTCGCGCAATACGATGTTGCCGACATCGCCGACGCCGAGGCCGTCGACCATGACCATGCCGGCCGTGACCTTGCCGGCCACCTGGCCCTTGTCGCGCGTGAACTCGAGGATCTGGCCGTTCTCGCTGATGAAGATGTTCTCCTTCGGCATGCCGAGCTCGCGCGCGAGGCGGGCGTGCTGCACGAGGTGATGATACTCACCGTGGACCGGGATGAAGAACTTCGGGCGCACGAGGTTGTGCATGAGCTTGAGCTCTTCGCGGCTCGCATGGCCCGAGACGTGGATGCCCTGGTTGCGTCCGTAGATGACGTTGGCGCCGAGTTTCATGAGGTTGTCGATCGTCTTCGAGACGAGCTTCTCATTGCCCGGGATCGGCGTTGCCGAGATGATGACCGTGTCGCCCGGCACGATGCCGACCTTGCGGTGGTCGCTCATCGACATGCGCGTCAGTGCCGACATCGGCTCGCCCTGGCTGCCCGTCGTGATGATGACCATCTGCTCCATGCGGTAGTTGTGGATTTCGTCGATGTCGACGATCGTGCCCTCAGGCGCCGTGATGTAGCCGAGCTCCAAAGAGATGTTGACGACGTTGACCATGCTGCGGCCGAGCACGGCGACGTGGCGCTTGTAGCGGACAGCTGTGTCGATGACCTGCTGGATGCGGTGGACGTTCGACGAGAACGTCGCGACGATGATGCGGCCGCGCGCATTGTGGAAGGCACGGTCAAAGGCCGCCCCGACCGTGCGCTCCGATGGCGTATGGCCCTCGCGCTCCGAATTCGTCGAATCCGCCATGAGCACGAGGACGCCGCGGTTGCCGAGGTCGGAGAAGCGGCGGAAGTCCGTCATCTTGCCGTCAATCGGCGTGTAGTCGAGCTTGAAGTCGCCCGTGTGCACGATCATGCCGACCGGCGTCTTGATGGAGAGTCCGACGGCATCCGGGATCGAGTGGTTGACGCGGATGAAGCCGACGCTGAAGCAGCCGACGTTGATGATGTCGCCCTGCATGACCGAATGCAGGTTGCTCGAGTCGACGCCGTTCTCCTTGAGACGGCCCTCGAGGATGCCGAGCGTCAGGCGCGTGCCGTAGACCGGCACGTTGATCTTCTTGAGGACATACGGCAGCGCGCCGATGTGGTCCTCGTGGCCGTGCGTCAGCACGATGGCCTTGATCTTGTCCTTGTTCTCGATGAGGTAGCTGATATCCGGGATGACGAGGTCGATGCCGAGCATGTCTTCATCCGGGAACATCAGTCCCGCATCGATGACGAGGATCTCATCATCCACGCGGATGACGGTCATATTCTTGCCGATCTCCCCCAGACCTCCGAGGGGGATAATCTGTAATTTTTGTGCTCCTTTAGCCAAAAAAGTACACCTCCAAAGTGTTTGCTGCATCTCATAGCAGAATGCAAATGCAAAATTCATGATACATCTTTATTTTGATATACGTTGCGTATGGTTGCTGGATAGAAATCCCCTATCGTTCCTTCCTGCCCTGCTTCTCTTCTCCGATGACGTGCTAGATGCGTTAGACGCGCTAAGAAAGCGTTCCCATAACCATGACAAGAATCCGTGCTGCCTCACACGATGCGGGGCATCTGTCATGATGAACGTCGCGCAGGAATGGTAGTATGAAGTTTTTATCCGATCAAATCATTCTTTTTTATTTTATCATCAAGGCGCCCATAAATCAACGGAAAAAGACACTTCCCGATGGAAGTGCCTTAAAAAAGTATTGCACGTATCAGAGGATGCGCACGCCGTAGTGGACCTTGCTGTAGCGGCCGCCCATGATCTTCGTGAAGCCGAGGCGCTCAAACTCCAGACTGCGCGCGTTCTCCTTGAAGACGACGCGGCGCCTTGCCACGCGGCAGGCCTCCTCGATCATCGCCTCTGAGACCGGCTCGTGGTTGGCCACCGTGCGCAATGGCGAGAGGCTGCGGCTCTCGAGCAGCGGATGGCGGAACATCGGGTCGAAGTAGACGACGTCGACGGAATCATCCGGCTGCTCCTTCAGATAGTCGAAGGCGTCCGCGCAGACCGTATGGATGCCGCGCATAGCCTCCTGTATCGGCCAGTTCTCCGCCTTGAAGTGCGCGAGGCCGTAGCCGACGACCGTCTCGATGAGCGGCTGCGACTCGATGCCCGTGACCTGCCCTTCCGGACCGACTGCAAAGCTCGCGACGATTGCATCCGCGCCGAAGCCCAGCGTGCAGTCGAGCACGCTCATGCCGTGCGAGAGGTCCATGGCCTCGACCATGCGGTCACCCGTACCCGCGCTGCCGAAGCGCAAGTTCTTGAGGCGCAGATGCGCCATGTTCGGGTGGAAGAAGAGGTCGCCAGATGGCGTCGAGATCGTCAGTAGACCCTGCTTCGCAATCAGGATGAAGTCGACCCCATAGCGCTCACGCAGTGCCTTGCCCGAGAGATTTGCGCGCAGCACGTAGGGAATCCCCGCATGCTCTGCCGCCCACTTCGCCAGGACGACGGCATCCTCGCTGCACTTGCGGCCCGTCGTCGCGATTGCCTGAACCATCGTATCATCCTCCAACTGTATCATATCAAAAGCCAAAGCCCGTGCGCTTGAACATCTTGGCCAGCTCTTCGCTGCTGAACTTCAGGATGGTCGGGCGCCCATGCGGGCAGGTATAAGGAAAATCCGTATGCGCGAGCGCGTCGAGGATGATCTGCATCTGGCGGAAGCTCAGTTCCTCGCCGGCCTTGATGGCTGCGCGGCAAGCCGTCGTCGCGAGGCATGCCTGCCGGATCTCCTTCGCCGTCGTCTCGTGCATGTCCATGAGATTCGTCAAGATCTCGCGGATGATGTCCTCCGCTTCGCTGACGGGCACGTCGGCCGGCACCTCGATGAGGCGGAACTCGCGCTCGCCGCTCATCTCCATGTGGAAGCCAAGCGAGGCGAAGAGCTCCTGATGTGCCTCGACGAGCTCCGACTCCTTGCGGTCAAACGTCAGGATCTGGTGGACGAGCAGCTGTTGCGAGGGGATGTCGCCCGCCATCGCCGAGAACTTGTCGAAGAGGATGCGCTCGTGCGCCGCATGCTGGTCGACGATGTAGAGCCCTTTGGCGTCCTGCGCAATGATGTAGGTCAGGTCAACCTGGCCGATTGGCACGACCGTACCCTCGTACTGGAGCCGCTCTCCCTCAGAGCACGGCGTCTCTTGCGCAGATGACAGAGGCGCTGCCGCCGTCTCTGCTACCGTGCCTTCCAACACGGGATGAGCCGCATGGATATCGTGCAGAGGAGCAGCGGCCTCGCGCTCGCGGCGCAGGCTCTCTTGTGCATCAGAGAAGCCGGCCAGCGAAGATGCGGCGGACGGTGCCGTGCGGTGCACGGCCTCGTAGATGGTCTTAGGCTTGCTCTGCGCGCCTATGGGGCTCGCTGCAGCTGCCTGCGGCCACTGCGGGATGATGGGCTCGGCGAGCGGCTCCGTCGCCGGCACGAACTGCATGGGCTCCATCGTCACGTGCTGCTCCGGCTTCTCGACGACGGCGGCCACCTCGCCGAGTCCTCGGCCCGCCGGCCGGATGGCGTCGAGCACAGCCTTGTAGACGGCCTTGAAGATGCGGCTCTCATCCTCGAACTTGAGCTCGCTCTTCTGCGGGTGCACGTTGACGTCAATCGTGCGCTGCGGCACCTCGATACAGAGGACCGCCAGCGGGAAGCCGCTCTTCGGGATCAGCGACTTGTAGGCGTTGTCGATGGCCTTGGCGATCGCGCGGTTCTGGATGATGCGCGAGTTGACGATGTACGTCTGCCAGGCGCGGCTGCTCTTGAGCATCGACGGCTTCGTGATGTAGCCAGAGATCTTGATGTCCTCATCCTCGAGCGTGAGCCCTAAAAGCGAGTCTGCTGTCTTCCCCCCGTAGATGGCCTGTATCGTGTCGTAGAGATTGCCCGTGCCCGGCGTCACGACGGACACCTTGTTGTTGTTGATGAAGTGGAACTCGATGTCGGGGCGCGAGAGCGCGAGCTTGACGATGAAGTCATTGATGCGCGCGCCCTCCGTGTGGTTCGTCTTGAGGAACTTCTTGCGCGCCGGCGTGTTGAAGAAGAGGTCTTCCACCTTGACCGTCGTGCCGATGTTGCAGCCCGCCTCGATGAAATCCAGCTCCTTGCCGCCCGTGATGGTCACGCGCGTGCCGAGGTCGTCGCCCTTGCGGCGCGTCAGCAGCGAGAAGCGCGAGACAGAGGCGATCGTCGGCAGTGCCTCGCCGCGGAAGCCCAGCGTGCCGATCGTGTTGAGGTCGCCGACCTCGCGGATCTTGCTCGTCGCATGGCGCAGGATGGCGAGGTGCGCATCCTCGGCGCTCATGCCCCTGCCGTTGTCCGTCACGCGCATGAAGCTCGTGCCGCCCGCCATGATCTCCACCTCGATGCGGGTCGCCCCCGCATCCATCGCGTTCTCGATGAGCTCCTTGATGACGGACGCCGGCCGCTCTACGACCTCGCCCGCCGCGATCTTGTTGATGGTATTGTCGTCGAGTACATGGATGGTCATGCTTTACCAGCCTCCCTTTTTGCCTGCTCCTGCAGCTTGTAGAGCTCGTTCATCGCCTCGAGCGGCGTCATCGTCATGACGTCGAGCGAGAGCAGCGTGTCGCTGAGGCTCGAGGCAAAGAGCGAGCCCATAGCCGGTGCGGCAGGCTCCGTTTTTGCCATGCTGCCTGATTCTGGCGCCGCTTTGGCAGACGGCACGGCCGCCGCATCCGGCGCCTCTGCCTCGAGCATTGCGAGGATCTCCTCGGCGCGGCTCGTGACGGATTTTGGCAGGCCCGCGAGCCGCGCGACGTGGATGCCGTACGACTTGTCGGCCGCACCGGGCACGATGCGGCGCAGGAAGGCCACCTGATTGCCGCGCTCCTTGACGGCCACGCAGAAGTTCTTGATCTTGTCGTCCTCGAGGTCCGTGAGCTCATGGTAGTGCGTCGCAAAGAGCGTCTTGGCGTGGACCTTCTTCTCGATGTGCTCGATGACGGCGCGCGCGATGCTCATGCCGTCGAACGTGCTCGTGCCGCGGCCGATCTCGTCGAGGATGACGAGGCTGTCCTTCGTCGCGTACTTGAGGATCTGCGCGACTTCATTCATCTCCACCATGAAGGTGCTCTGGCCGCTGACAAGGTCATCGCTCGCGCCGATGCGTGTGAAGATGCGGTCGACCGGCGAGATGGAGGCCTCGCGCGCGGGGATGAAGCTGCCAATCTGCGCCATGAGCGTCAAAAGTGCCACCTGGCGCATGTACGTCGACTTGCCCGCCATGTTCGGGCCCGTGATCAGCATGATCTCGCAGTCCTGATGATCGAGATGCGCATCGTTCGGCACGAAAAGATCGCGCGTCAGGATGCGCTCCACGAGCGGATGGCGGCCGTCCTTGATGTCGATGACGCCGTCCGTTCGCATCTGCGGGCGCACGTAATTGTAGGTGCTGGCCGCCTCCGCAAGGCTCGCGAGCACATCGACGAGCGCGATCTCGTGCGCCGTCTGCTGGATCTCGGTCAGATGCGCCTTGATGGTCTCGCGGACCTCTGTGAAGAGGTTGTACTCGATGTTGACAATCTTCTCCTGCGCGCCGAGGATCTTCGTCTCGAACTCCTTGAGTTCCTCCGTGATATAGCGCTCCGCATTCGCGAGCGTCTGCTTGCGGATGTAGCGGTCCGGCACGCGGTCCGCGCCGCTGTGGCGCACCTCAATGTAGTAGCCGAAGACCTTGTTGTAGCCGATCTTCAGCGCCTTGATGCCCGTCTGCTCCTTCTCGCGCTCCTCGATCTCCTGCAGCATCGCCTTGCTGTCGTGCGAGATGCGGCGGTACTCATCGAGCTCTTCATTGTAGCCCGATTTGATGATGCCGCCCTCGCGCAGGCTGATGCCCGGGTCCTCGACGATGGCGCGCTCCAAGAGGTTGACGAGATCATCGAAAGTCTCCACCTTCGCCTCGGCCTGCTTGAGCATCGAAGACTTCGCGCCCTGCAGCTTCTCGCGGATGCCCGGCAGGCAGCGCAAGGAGATCTTCAGCGCGATGAGGTCGCGCGCATTGGCCGTGCCGACCTCGATGCGCGTCAGGAGGCGCTCGAAGTCGTGGATCTCGCGGCAGCCCTCGCGCACGCCGCCGCGCAGCGAGAAGTCGCCGACGAGCTCCCCGACCGCGTCGAGGCGCTGCGTGATGCCCGCGATGCTCAGCAAAGGATACTCGAGCCACTTCTTCAAGAGGCGGCTGCCCATCGCCGTCTCCGTAAAGTCGAGGACATCGAGGAGCGTGTTCTTCTTGCCGCCATCGCGCAGGTTGCGCGTGATCTCGAGGTTGCGCAGCGTGTACGTGTCGACGACGAGGTTCTCCGAGGCATCGAGATACGTCAGCTGGTTAAGCTGCGTGAGGTCCGTGCGGACCGTCTCGTGGAGATAGTCGAGCAGCGTCGCCACCGCTTCCTTCGCCTCCGGCTGCGCGGGACGCGTCGCCGCGTCGAAGTGCTCGACGATGCGGTCCTCGACATGATGCGAGACTTCCGCGATCGGCGTGAACGAGCAGTGCGGCAGGCGCAGAGCGGCAAACTCCTTGAGCGCACTGGCAAACGACGGCTTGCCAACGATCAGGAGCTCCGGCATCATCAGGCGGTAGAGCTCATCGAGCAGCATCTGCAGGCGGTTGCCGCCCTCGTAGATGCCGTAGAAGCACTCGCCCGTCGAGATGTCGGCACCCGCGAGCACGATCTTCTCGCCCGTCTCGTAGATGAGCGCGATGTAGTTGTTCTGCGTCGCCTGCAGCGCAGACTCCGAGAGGATTGTGCCCGGCGTCACGACCTTGATGACCTCGCGCTTTGTCAGCCCCTTCGCCTTCGGGTCGCCGATCTGCTCGGCGATGGCCACCTTGTAGCCGCGCTTGACGAGCTTGTTGACGTACGTCTCAGCCGCATGGTACGGCACGCCGCACATCGGCGCATCCTGCCCCTTGCTGCGGCTCGTCAGCGTCAGGCCGAGCTCCTTCGAGACGAGCTTGGCATCTTCAAAGAACATCTCATAAAAATCGCCGAGGCGGAAGAACAGGATTGCTCCTGGATTCTGCTCCTTCGTCGCGAGATACTGCTGCATCATCGGCGTCATTTCCATCGATACTACACCTCCTGGATAAAAGACGTGCTGACACGATGCCAGCACGCCTGTCATTTCTTTTATTCTTTATGATACGCGTTCACCCTTGAGGACCCAGGTCTGCGGGTGCGTGATGCGGATGTCGATGAAGTCGCCCGGCTTCTCGCCCGCATGCGCAAACAGCACGATCTTGTTGGTACGCGTGCGGCCCATCCAGACGGAAGGCTCGTTCTTGCTCGGGCCCTCCACCATGATTTCCAGCGTCTTGCCGAGGAGCTTCTCGTTGATGGCGAGGCTAATCTCGTTCTGCACGGCCATGAGCGCATTCAGGCGCTCCTTCTTGACGGACTCCTCGACCTGGTTCTCCATCGTCGCCGCCGGTGTGCCCGACCGCTTCGAGTAGATGAAGGTATAGGCCGAGTCGTAGCGGATCTCGCGCAGGAAGTCGAGCATCTGCTGGAAGTCCTCGTCCGTCTCGCCGGGGAAACCGACGATGAGGTCCGTCGTCAGGCTCACGTCGGGGATGGCCGCGCGGATGCGGCGCACGAGGTCGCGGTACGACTCCACCGTGTAGACGCGGTTCATCGCCTTGAGGATGCGGTTGCTGCCGTACTGGACCGGCAGGTGGATGTGCTCGCAGAGGTGCTCGCCGTCACGGATGGCCGCGATGACCTTGTCCGAGAGGTCCTTTGGGTGCGAGGTCATGAAGCGCACGCGGCGAATGCCCGGCACCTTGTCGACCATCTTGAGGAGGTCCGCAAAGTCCGCGAGCTTGTGGTCCTTGCCGTAGGAGTTGACATTCTGGCCGAGCAGCGTGACCTCCTCATAGCCGTTCTTCACGGCCTCCTCGACCTCACGGACGATGTCCTCGGGCAGGCGGCTGCGCTCGCGGCCGCGCACGTACGGCACGATGCAGTAGGTGCAGAAGTTGTTGCAGCCGTACATGATTGGCACCCAGGCCGAGAGGCTGCCCGCGCGCGCGACGGGTACGTCATCCGGCAGCTCCGTCTCGCCGAGCTGCACGTCGACGACGTGCCCGTGCTCCGCCTGGATCTCCTGCACGACGTGCGTGAGCTCGTGGACCTTGTTGGTGCCGAGCACGAAGTCGATGTGCGGCGCGCGCTTGATGAGCGCATCGCCCTCTTTCTGCGCCATGCAGCCCGTGATGCCGAAGATCAGCTCCGGGTTCTCGCGCTTGAGGCGCTTGATCTCGCCGATCTTGCCGTAGACGCGGTCCTCCGCCGTCTCGCGCACGCAGCAGGTGTTGATGAGGATGAGGTCTGCCTCCTCCATCGACTCCGTCCGCTCATAGCCGATCGTGCGGAGCTGCCCCATCATGCGCTCCGCATCGCTCTGGTTCATCTGGCATCCATAGACCAGGAGATACGCATAGCGATGCAGCTTGCCATCTATTATTTTCATACGTTGTATTCCGTCCTTTTCTTTGCTGTCTATCTCACAATCAATGCTTTATTGTATCAAAAATGGCCGTACTTGTCCATGATACAGAAGATAGAGATGCCGCATGGACAAGCTGTCTCCATGCGGCATCTCTATCGTATCTTCCTGTTATTCCTGCAAAGACCGATGGACTCAATCAGAGTGCGGCAATCTTGTGCAGCGTCGCGACGATGAGGTCGACCTGCGGCTTGACTGTCGCGAGCACGAGGTGCTCGTTCGGGCTATGGATGTCCTTCGTCGTCACGCCGATCGACACCATGTCGAGTTTCGGATTCTTGCGGAAGTGCCAGCCGCACTCGAGGCCGGCGTGAATCGTCTCGACCTTCATCGGCTTGCCGTTCTGCTCAGCAAACGTCTCCGCCACGATCTTGGCGAGGCGGCTCTCCTTGTTCTCCTTCCAGCCCGGCGACTGCGTGCCGATGTGTGCCGTGAAGCCCGTGAGTTCCGCGACCGTCTCGGCGTACTGACGGAATTCATCGAGTTTCTGGTCGATGGCCGAACGCGGGAAGAACTGGACCTCCACTTCTTCCGCCGTCATGTTGACGACGCCGAGGTTGGCGCTCGTCTCGACGAGACCAGGGATGACCGTCGACATCGCGTAGACGCCCGTGTGCAAGATGGTCAGCAGGCTCAGCAGGCGCTTGGCATCGCCCGCCTTGAGGACCTGCTGCGCTGCCTCGACACTCGTCAGCGGCACGAGGATCTGCGGCTCGACATTGCCGTACATCTGCGTGAAGCGCTCCTTCTGGTCCGCGATGACCGCCTCGATGTCCGCCTTCGGGATGTCCGTGACGATGACAGCCATCGCATCGTTCGGGATGGCGTTGCGCGCCTTGCCGCCCGTAAAGGAAGCGAGCTCGACCTCGCCTTTCGCCTGCAGCGCCGTCAGGATCATCGCGAGCGTGCGGATGGCATTGCCGCGGCCGTCGCCGATGCGCTCGCCAGAGTGGCCACCGCGCAGGCCCTTGACCTCGATCTTCCAGGCGGCCGACGTCTCCGGCTCCACGCGCTTGAGCTCGCGCGTGAAGTCGAGGTCAACGCTGCCGGCACTGCCGACCGTCAGCTCATCATAATTCTCGCTGTCGCAGTTGATCAGGAACGAGGCATCCTTGAGATGGTCCGCCGAGAGGTGGATAGCGCCCTTCATGCTCTGCTCCTCATCCGTCGTGACGATCAGGCGCAGCGGGCCGTGGTCCTTCGCCGTCTTCATGATGTAGATGGCCTCCGCCACGCCGATGCCGTCATCCGCGCCGAGACTCGTGCCTTCCGCCGAGAGGAATTCCTCCGTGCGCACGAGCTTTATGGGGTCCTTGAGCGGGTCATATGCATAGCCCTCCTCAGCTACGCAGACCATGTCCATATGGCCTTGAAGGATGGTCAGCGGCGCTTTCTCGAAGCCAGCCGTCGCCTTCTTGTCCGCGATGATGTTGTTCGCCTCGTCCTGTGTGACCGCGAAGCCGAGCTCGCTGAGGTACGACTTCAGGAAGTCGCTGACGGCCTGCTCGTGGCCGGATTTGCGCGGGATGGCTGCGAGTTTCGCAAACTCCTGCAGCACGCCTTCAAGTACCTCATCCTTCTTTGCCTTATCGGCCTGATTCTGGTTCATCTGAAATTCCTCTTTCCTGATTTCTAATGCTTCAACAATCCGCTGCTCTTGGCAACGAAAAACAGCCTGCCCCTTGAGGCAGGCTGGCATGAATCCATGGTTTCATCTGGACGGATTGTTAGTCTTTGAGTGCCGCCGGCATCGCTTCAGCAACATCGACGCCTTCCGGCGCGTAGAGCACAATCTGCTCCGAGATGCGCTTCGCGCAGCCATTGACGACGTAGCAGGCGCCGTTGACGAAGTCGCAGATGCGGCGCTGCTCTTCGACCGCAACGCGCTCGTAGTTGACGACAACGGCCTTGCCCGACTTGAGGTTGTCCGCGATGTCCGTGACCTGGTCGAAGTTCTCCGGCACATAAATCTGCACGCGGAGCTCCGGGATCTTCGTCGTATGGACCGTCAGCTGCGGATGCTGCGTGCGCGTCCGCGCGCGGAAAGACGGCGCAGGCTCCTGTGCCTCTGTGCGCTCGACATAGATCGAGTCACCGCCCGAGACCTTGTACTCCTGCGCTGCGGCGCGGGCCGGTTTCGCTGCGACCTGCTGCTGGCTCTTCTTGTCAGCAGCTTCCTTGTGCTCCTCTACCTCTACGTCTTCCCACGGCATCAATACATCAATGAGGCCCTGGAACTTTCCTTTGATCGTCTCCATACCACTCATAACATCTCGTCCTTCCACCTGAATTCATATTGCTCCACACGTATTTATCCACACGTACATGTGTACAAAACTGGATTTAACTATCGACATGATAACACATTTCGACAGAAAATGCAAAAAACCTGCTGGATTTTTTCATATCCAGCAGGTTTTCTTAAATTTTATCTGTTATGGATGTCGCAGACGAAATCAGCCCTTGCGAGCATTCTTGGCGTTACGGCCGCGGATCGTGCGGTCGAGGATGGCCTTGCGCAGGCGGATGTGCTCCGGCGTGACCTCGACGAGCTCATCGCTGTTGATGTACTCGATGGCCTGCTCGAGCGAGAGAATGCGCGGCGGCGTCAGGCGGATGGCCTCATCCGAAGAGGACGTACGCATGTTGGAGACGTTCTTCTTCTTGCACGGGTTGATGTCGATATCGTTCTCGCGGGAGTTCTCGCCGACGATCATGCCTTCGTAGACCTGCTCGTTCGGTCCGATAAACATCGTGCCGCGGTCCTGCAGCGTGTAGATGCCGTAGCCCGTCGTCTCACCTTGCTCGAACGCGACGAGCGAACCACGCGTGCGGCCCGGGATGTCGCCCTTGTACGGTGCATAGCCGTGGAAGACGTGATTCATGATGCCGTTGCCCTTCGTGCTCGTCAGGAGCTCGGAACGGAAACCGATGAGGCCGCGTGCCGGGATCGTGAACTCGAGGCGCATGTAGCCAGCCGTCTCCGTCATGTTCGTGAGCTCAGCCTTGCGCGTGCCGAGGCCTTCCATGACAGCGCCCATGTACTCCTGCGGCACTTCGACCGTCAGGTTCTCGATTGGCTCGCAGAGCTGGCCGTTGATCGTCTTGTAGACAACTTCCGGTTTGCCGACCTGCAGCTCGTAGCCCTCGCGGCGCATCTCCTCGATGAGGATGGACAGATGCAGCTCGCCGCGGCCCGATACCTTGAAGACATCCGGCGAATCCGTCTCTTCGACCTTCATCGCGACGTTCGTCTCGACTTCCTTGAACAGGCGGTCGCGCAGATGGCGGCTCGTGACGAACTGGCCTTCGCGGCCGGCAAACGGGCTCGTGTTGACGCCAAACGTCATGGAGAGCGTCGGCTCGTCGATGCGGATGGCCGGCAGCGCTTCCGGCTGCTCAGCGTCAGCGACCGTGTAGCCGATGCTGACATCGCCGAGGCCCGTCAGCGCAACAATCTCGCCCATCTTGGCTTCCGGCACTTCGATGCGCTGCATGCCCTGGTAGACGAAGACCTTGCCGATCTTCGCGCGGATTTCCTGGTCGCCATTGATCAGCACGACATTCTGGTTCGTGCGAGCCGTGCCGCGGCTGATGCGGCCGACAGCGACGCGGCCGACGAAGGCATCTGCCTCGAGCGTCGTGACCATCATCTGCAGCGGGCCGTCCGGGTCGCCATGCGGAGCCGGGATCTCTTTGACAATCGTCTCCATCAGCGGCTCGAGGTTCGTGCTCTCATCTTCCATGTTGTACTTCGCGATGCCGTCGCGGGCCGTCGCGTAGATGACCGGGAAGTCGAGCTGATCGTCATCAGCATCGAGTTCCATGAAGAGCTCGAGGACTTCGTCGTAGACATCGTCCACGCGCTGATTCGGCTTATCGATCTTATTGATGACGACGATTGGCTTGAGCTTCTGCTCGAGAGCCTTGCGCAGGACGTACTTCGTCTGCGGCATCGGGCCTTCAAACGCATCGACGAGCAGGAGAACGCCGTCGACCATGTTGAGGACACGCTCGACCTCGCCGCCGAAGTCCGCATGGCCCGGGGTATCGACGATGTTGATCTTGATGCCGTTGTACATGATAGCCGTGTTCTTCGAGAGGATCGTGATGCCGCGCTCGCGCTCGATATCGCCCGAATCCATGACGCGCTCAGCCACCTGCTCGTTCGAGCGGAATACATGGCTCTGCTTCAGCATGGCATCAACAAGCGTCGTCTTGCCGTGGTCGACGTGCGCAATGATTGCGATATTGCGGAGCTTATCATTAGTCGTCATACTCATTCTGTGTAATCTGCCTCCTATAAAAGAAAAGGGATACCTGTCGTATCCTCACTTGCAAACCTAAAAATTACTTACTCATTATACATGCTTTCCCCGCGTAATGCAATAGATTTCCACAACCGGTCTCAGTCCGCGCCATAAATTATCTTGCAGGATCTATAACAAAAGTGTTGTATCTCCAATGATTTTTTGATATGATAATACCCATGTTACAGTTTTACAAACAAATGCATCCAAACTGTCTACAGGAATCCCCAACACTGTAGCATGGATGCAATACATGCTAGACTAAGAAAGTATAAGGAAGTAAAGGAAGTCATCAAATGGATCCCATCAACGTCAACCTCAACATCTACCAGACGCTCGCCGCGGCCACGGCAGTCTACTACGTCGGCGTACTGCTGCGCATCAAGGTCCCGTTCCTGCGCCGCTACTGCCTGCCGGCCCCGGTCATCGGCGGCATCATCTTCGCGATACTCAACGCCATCCTCTACACGAACGGTATCTGGACGTATAAACAGGACACCATCATGCAGAACGTCTGCATGATGCTCTTCTTCACGAGCATCGGCTACACGGCCAGCATCAGCCTGATCCGCAAGGGCGGCTCGCTCGTCGCCAAGATGGCCGTGCTGACCACCCTCTTGATCCTCTGCCAGAATGGTATCGGTATTGCATTGGCGCATGTCTTTGACCTGAGCCCGCTCATGGGCCTCGCGACGGGCTCCATCCCGATGGTCGGCGGCCACGGCACCTCAGGTTCCTTTGGACCGGTCCTCGAAAGCGTCGGCCTCGACAATGCGACGACGATTGCCTTTGCCGCCGCCACGTTTGGCCTCGTCTCAGGTAGCCTGCTCGGCGGCCCGATGGGTGAATTTCTCGTGCGCCACTACGGCCTGACGAGCGTCGCCGACGAGGAGCGCCTCGATCCTGCCAACACGAGCGACGAGCTCCAGAAGCTCGAGCAGGCCGCCCACGGCGAGCGCAAGGCCATCGACGAGGAGAAGCGCGCGGGCCAGAGCATCAACAACTACCGCTTCATGAACGCCCTCGCGCACCTGCTGATTGCCATGGGCCTCGGCACCGTCGTGAGCCAGATCTTCGTCAACTTCGGCCTCGTCTTCCCGAACTACATCGGCTCCATGCTCGTCGCCGCCATCATCCGCAACGTCTCCGACTACACGCACGCCTACAAGGTCTACCAGCGCGAGAGCGAGGTCCTCGGCAACCTCGGCCTGACGATTTTCCTCTCGTGCGCACTCATGAGCCTCAAGCTCTGGCAGCTCTCCGACCTCGCCATCCCCCTGATGGTCATGTTGTTGAGCCAGGTGCTCTTCATCGCACTATTCGTCAAGTTCCTGCTCTTCCGCGTCATGGGCCGCAACTACGAGGCCGCCGTCATGGCAGCCGGCACCTGCGGTTTCGGCCTCGGCGCCACGCCGAACGCCATCGCCAACATGTCCGTCATGGTCGAGCGCTTCGGCCCCGCCCCCACGGCCTTCTTCGTCATCCCACTGATTGGCGCCCTGATTGTCGACTTCGTCAACTCCTCCATCATCACGGTCCTGCTGAACCTGCTGGCCTGAGACGACCGCATAACAACATTACACCCATCTTTTTGCGATTCCTTTGCGTTCTCTTTCCCGGTATGATAGAATGGTCATAGCATCATGGCAATTGCAGCAATCGCTATCGGTTACCGTTCATTGCACTTCATTTCAACATTCAAAAAGGGGATTACGACTCTATGCTCAATCAAGTTTCTGTATTCGCTGAAAACACGAAAGGCGCTCTGCGCAAGATGACGGCAGTGCTCGCCGCAGCGGACATCAACATCTACTCCATGCTCGCCAGCGACAGCGCTGAATTCGGCATCATCCGCCTCGTGCTGACGGACCCGGACCGCGCGCTCACCGAGCTCAAGAAAGCCGGCTACCAGTGCCATATCGACAAGGTCATCGCCGTCGAGATGGGCGACACGCCGGGCAGCCTCGACGCGATCCTCAAGAACCTCGAAGAGGCCAATGTCACGCTCGACTACCTCTACATCTCCTATGACCGCCAGGCCAGCCAGCCAGTCGTCATCTTCAAGACGCGCGAACCGGAGGCCGAGACCTTCCTGCGCGGCAAGGGCTACAAGCTCGTCGACAAGTTCTGACCAGCCTTGCGCACCTGACTCAAGCACCGAAAAAGGAGCCTGTCACATGATTCCATGTGACAGGCTCCTTTTGGATTCCGATTTGTTTGATCAGCAAGCAGTGCGATCAGAGCAATTCTGCCAAGTCGAAGATGAGCTGCTGCGTCTTCTCCCAACCGAGGCACGGATCCGTGATGGACTTGCCGTACGTCCCCTCGCTGATCTTCTGGTTGCCGTCCTCGATGTAGCTCTCGATCATGAGGCCCTTGACGAGCGACCGGATATCCGGCGAGACCCTACAGCTGTTGACGACGTCTTTTGCAATGCGGATCTGCTCGAGATACTTCTTGCCCGAGTTCGCATGATTGGTATCGACGATGACCGCCGGGTTCGCGAGATTGCGCTTATGGTACGCCTCGTAGAGAGAGCGCAGGTTCTCATAGTGGTAGTTCGGCATGCTGTTGCCAAAGCTGTCAACATAGCCGCGCAGGATGGCATGGGCCAGAGGATTGCCCGTCGTGCGGACTTCCCAGCCGCGGAACAGAAACTCCTGCGAGTGCTGTGCCGCCTCAATCGAGTTGAGCATGACCGAGATGTCGCCCGACGTCGGGTTCTTCATGCCGACCGGGATGCCGATGCCGCTCGCGATCATGCGGTGGAACTGGTCTTCGACCGAACGCGCACCGACCGCCGCATACGACAGCAGGTCCGACAGATAGCGGTAGATTTCCGGATAGAGGATTTCCTCTGCACACGTGAAGCCCGTCTCACGCACAACGCGCGCATTCATCTCGCGGATCGCGATGATGCCGCCGAGCATGTCTTCCTTGCCCTCCGGGTCCGGCTGATGCAGCATGCCCTTGTAGCCGATGCCGATTGTGCGCGGCTTGCTCGTATAGAGGCGCGGCACGATGAAGATCTTGTCCTTGACCTGTTCCTGCACCGGCACGAGGCGATGCACGTAATCGAGAACGGCCTCTTCGTTGTCGGCCGAGCACGGGCCGATGACGAGCAGGAAGCGGTTATCCCTGCCCGTCATGATGTTCGCGATGGCCTTATCGCGCTCCACCTTGATCTTCTTGACGCGGGCATCTATCGGGAACTGCTCCATGAGCTCCTGCGGCGTAGGCAGCCTACGGATGAATTCCATTTGCATTTCCATATTCAGTGACTCCTCTCTGACGCTTCTGACGCTGTGATGCCTACCATTATATCATAGATTCTGCCGCCACCATAGAGAGCACATGACAAAATTCGCTATATCCGCGAAAAATTTTCGGCAAATGTCGCGTCCTTCCTCACGAAGCGCACAGAGATGCAATAGGAGTGAAACGATTCACTTCGAGACAGCGACCCAGCCCGCTGCCGGGATGATGCGGTAGAGCTCCTCCGGCGTCAAGCGCACGGCGCTGTGGTCATCGCCCGCCGCCGGGTAGACCGTCTCAAAGCGGCGCAGCGACTCGTCGAGGTAGACCGGCACGCCTTCCTTGATCGCGAACGGGCAGACGCCGCCCGGCGCATGGCCGATGAACGCTTCCACCTGATCGAACGGGATCATGCGCCCCTTCTTGTGGAACGCCTCCTTGAAGCGGTGGTTGTCCACACGCACGTCACCGGCAAGGATGACGAGCAACGGCGCGCCGTCCACGAGGAACGACATCGTCTTTGCGATGCGCCCCGGCTCCACTCCGACTGCCTCAGCGGCAAGTTCCACCGTCGCCGTCGACGTTTCAAACGTGATGACGCGGTCCGCCATCCCCTTAGCGGCCAGGAAGGCCTGTACTTTCTCGATTGACATAGCAGATTCTTCTTTCCTGATAAGATTGAGAACCCCAACGGATTCCCGTATTCTTATTGCATTCGCGAGTCAATTGCAGAATCCTGCTTCAGCCCTTCTTCTTTTTGCCGAGCAGCAGGTCGAGCACCATGCGCCCGACTTTCCGCTCCACGCCCGACTTCGTCGTCGGGATGCCCGTCTGCCGCGCAAACTGCCGCTTCGCATTCGTGATGCCGAGCAGTGTCTTCCAACTGAATCCGCCCTTATTCATGATCATCACTCCCATCATGCTCCATAGTCAAAATCCACTATCATCGCCGCCGTAGTCGTCGCCGCCACCACCATCATAGCCGCCGTAATCGTCACCGCCATAGCCGCCATAATCTCCGTAGTCATCATCGTGGTCAGCACCCGAGTAGTCGCTGTAGCTGCTGTAGTCACCATTGCCGTAATTGCCGTAATCATCATAGTCCGACGCGTCATCCCCGTGGTCTTCCTCATCGTCGACCGACCAGTCGGCATCCCAGTCAACACCATCATCATAGAAGCCATTGTCGTCCGCGTCATCAACATCGTAGTCATCTGCACCATCGGCTCTTTCATCTGCATCATCCGCGGTGTAGTCGTCTCCATAATCTCCGTAATCGCCATAATCAGCAGCATCCTCTGTATCGTACGAATCTACATCCGACTGCTGCTGGGCGCGCTGCGCCGCAGCCATCTGGTCGAGGCGCGCCTGCTGGGCCTCCGCATCGTGATGGCGCATCAGCGCCGCCCCAGCCACTACGCCGGCCACCGCCGCAGCCGCCGACATGCGGCTGTCGTGCTGGCGGTTCAGCATATTCTGCCGATGGATCCGCGCCAATTCCCGGCACTGCTCCGCCGTTAGGCGAGGGCCAGCCGCCCGCGACCCCCCATTCAGCCTCAGCTTCGTCGCCGGAGCCAGTCTGCCTTCCGCATCAGCCCCTTCTGCATCAAAAGCCGTGGCTTTCGTCTCCGGTCGGACTGGCTCAACCGGCTCCGCCGCCTTTTCAGCCTCTGACTGTCTCGTCTTCATCGGGCGATTCGTCAAAAAAACAGCTGCACCGGCAATCAGCAACCCCAGCAAAACCGTCCCCATGACCATACAAATGCCCCCTCATTCCACGCCCGGCCAGTGCTCGACAAACTCGATCTTGATGTCCGGGAAGCTGTCGACATACTGAACCGTGAAGTCCTCGCCGTAGTCCACGAACTGCCACTCGCCGATGTCATCGGGGAAATGCTCGACCGCCTTGACCCGCAGATCTGGGAAACTGCTGACGACTTTCACCTTGATGTCCGCATTGTACTCCACGACCTTGACCTTCCCCGCCAGCCAGATGCCCTTGTAGTAACCGTCCTTGTTGATGGGCGAGGCCGCAAAAGCCACCGTCGACAGGACGAGAAGCAATAGAGCCGCCAGCATCGCCATCACGCCGAATCTCTTTCCCATGACTGTCACCTCCATATCATCCACTGTTATCTTCATCTATATATTTAGATATTATTAGAAGAATTCGAGCTTCTCAGTTCAAATTCCTGCAACAATGCGCTATCTGCCCAAAAACGCCTTCCCATCATCGATGTATCAGCAGGCAAGGATGACAGGAAGGCGCTTCTTCTCACGGTTTTATGTTCAGCTGGTCAGATGGCTTGCACGGAATGGCGCTCGACGAGCCAGCAGCTCGTCATGATCTTGAGCGGGTGCTGGCTGCGGTCAGCGATGAGACTCAGCAGGCGCTCGACGGCGGCACTGCCCATGCGCTTCTTCTCGAGGTGGATGGTTGTGAGCTCGGGGCGTGTCATGGCGCTGATGGCCAAGTCATCGATACCGATGACAGAGATGTCTTCCGGCACGCGCTTACCAAGTTTCTCGAGCGCCCGCAACAGGTTGATGGCCAGGATATCGTTGTCAGCGAGAATGGCCGTCGGCAAATGCTCTGGATCAATCTGCCTGACGAGTGCATGCGCATAGGAACGAACATCGTCGGGCACACAATAAGAAAAGGCTGCCTCATTAGGCAGACCAAACTCCAAGAGCGCCTGACGGAATGCGCGGCTCCTCGCCCAGAGATTTGGCACGGCGTATGTCGTCGTCAGATGGCCAATCTGGCGATGCCCCTTATTGCAGAGATACTGCATCGCGCGGTAGACGGCCTCCTCATTGTCCATGACGACGGTATCCTGGTCGAGATGGCGCATCTCATTGTCAATCACGACCAGCGGAGCAGAAAGCCCCTGCAACAGCGGTGCCATTTCCGGCTCCAGCTCTGTCCCGAGGAAGATGATGCCGTCATCATGAGCTTCATTGATGACAGGAATCATCGCCTCCAGATTCTCCGCCCGCACATTCATCATGGTCAGCGAATAGCCGTGCTGTCGTGCCGTGCTCTCGACGCCGTCGATGACGCGCGTGATGAAGTCACCGTTCTGGCAGACCATGTACCCTTTTGCCTGGTACTTGAGAAAGCGGATAGTACGCTGCTTGTCCGGGATGCGATGTGGAAGATGATAGCCGCAGACCTGCGCAATGCGCCGTATCTCCTCGCGCTTCTCCTCACTGACACCGGGCTTGTCGTTGAGTACGAGCGAGACCGTCGTCTTCGAGACGCCCGCCCGCTCAGCAATGTCCTGCATCGTGACCATGCCGCCATCCCCTTTCTGTTCTCCATCTCTTCTTTATGATTCGATACTTCTCATCTTCCACATTTCTGGCGAATTTCCTGCAACGAGACGTCGTACGGTGCCCGGGCGATGCCGTACTCTGTGACGATGGCCGTGATGAGGCTGTGGTCCGTCACATCGAAGGCTGGATTGTAGACCTTGATCCCTTTCGGTGCCATGCGCTCCTTGTACCACATCTCCGTGACTTCTTCAGGCGGGCGCTGCTCGATCTTGATGCCTGCTCCCGTCGGCGTCGCGAAGTCAATCGTCGAAGTCGGCGCACAGACGTAGAACGGGATGCCGTAGTACTTCGCGAGGATGGCCACGCCCGAAGTGCCAATCTTGTTCGCCGCATCGCCGTTAGCCGCGACGCGGTCACAGCCGACAAAGACAGCTTGGACCCAGCCGTTCTTCATGACGGACGAGGCCATGTTGTCGCAGATCAGCGTCACGTCGAGCCCCGAGGCACTGAGCTCGTACGACGTCAGCCGTGCGCCCTGCAGCTGCGGCCGCGTCTCGTCACAGAACACATGGAAACCATACCCCTTCTGGTGCCCGAGGTACATCGGCGCTGTGGCCGTGCCGTACTTGGCCGTGGCAAGCTGGCCGGCATTGCAGTGCGTCAGCAGGCCATCGCCCTTCTTGACGAGCGTCAGGCCGTACTCGCCGATCTTGCTGCAGATCCAGATGTCTTCGTCCTTGATCTTGACGGCCTCGTCGTGCAGCAGCTGCTTGATTTCAGTGAGCGGCTTCCCCTTGGCCTGCAAGACGACCTGCACCATGCGGTTGAGCGCCCAAGAAAGATTGACTGCTGTCGGGCGCGACGAGTCGAGATACGCCTTTGCCTCCCGAAACCGGCGCAGGAATTCCTCATAGTCATCCGTCTCAATCTCGCGCGCTGCGAGGTAGATGCCGATGGCTGCTGCGTCACCGATAGCCGGTGCCCCGCGGACCGCCAGCGTATTGATGGCCATCCAGATTTCCTTCTGCGTCTTCAGGTGCAGGAGCTCCGTGCGCCCCGGCAGCTTCGTCTGGTCGATGATGACCAGTGCATGTTCCGTATCGTCGAGGGCTACCGTCTCGTAGTCCATGATGCTCTTCTCTTCCGTCATTTGAAAATCCCCTCTCTTCATTTCATCACGCACACAGCTCACGAAGCCTGCTGTTCCGTGCCCTGCCGCGGGAATCTCGCGATGGCCTGCTCGATAGCCCGGCGATAGTCTCTGCCACAGCGAAGACTGCTGCGCTTCATGATGCAGGTCTTCGCGAGCGTCAGGATGATGCGCTCTGCGCGGGCCCGCTTCACCGAATCTTCAATGGAAGTGATGTCCTTGACATTAGCGATGCCGACCGTGCGGCGGATCATCTCGATGCCCATAACGCCGGCCGTATCCGCGAGGACCGTGCCGAGGTAATAGTCGAGGAAGCCTTCCGTCTTGGCCATCTCATCCGTGACCTCTTCCTGATACAGCGCCCGGAACTTCGCAATGAATTTATCCAGGATCTCCTCGATGGCCTGGAGCACCCAGCCGCAGAATCTCTGGCGCTCTGCCGCATCCGCAATCGTCGCATCGCCATTGCACCAAGCAAAGAACATATTGGCCAGGATGTTGCCGATGTCGTAGCCCATCGGGCCGTAAAAGGCAAACTCCGGGTCAAAGACAAAGGTATGCGTATCGTTGATGAAGATGGAACCCGTGTGCAGGTCGCCGTGGATTAGCGACTGCGCATTGTTCATGAATTCAAATTTCAGTTTGGCCGCCTCGAGATGCAGGGTCTTGTCCCCATAGATCTCCTTCTGCACAAAGTCGGCATTCGGTGGGAATACGTGGTTGCGCTTGGCGCAGTCATTGTAGGGCTCTGTGTAGACGAGGTTCTCGGTCAGGTCACAGAGGTCTGGATTGATGAAACTCTTGACGAGCTCCTTCTTCTCCTGATGGTCCATGACGATATCCGTCGAGAGCAGCAGTGTCCGCGCCATGAAGGTCGAGATGTCCTCCGCAAAATGCGGGTAGATATGATGTTCGAGCAGCCCCGTCCGCATCATCGTATGGCCGACCATGTCCTCCATCGTGATGGCACACATTGTGCCATCGTAGAGGTAGACGTGCGGTACGAGCCCTGGCGCCAGCTTGCCCTGGATGGACAGGATCTTAGCCTCGATGCGGCCGCGATCGGTAGAAAGGTGCATGTCCTTCGAGATGCGCAGTTCCACACCCGCCTGCTTGACGATGATGGTCTTGCCCGACTTCGCATCACGGACCCGGAAGACATAGTTGAGGTTGCCATCGCCGATCTCCTCCGAGGTCAGGACAGCATCATCGGCAAAGAAATCCGGCAGCTTCGTGCAGACATACGCAGGCACATCTTCTGCCTTCATCAGGAAATACTTGCTGTAATCCGACATGACGAAAAACCTCCTCAAATAGAATCATCTCATCAAATCATTGCTTCACGACTGAACTTAGCTAAACAAATAAGTTAACGTCCAGTGAATATCACAGAGATAGACTGCCAGGATAGCGCCATCCCTCGAGCTCCTTGACAGGGACGACATCCGGCTCATGTCCCAATACGGTCAGGGTCTTGTAGTAGATCTCTGCGAGCTCCTCGACGTAGCTAGCCTTGAGCAGTGCCTCCTTGAGGCTCTCCGCCACGGCGATGACGCCGTGCGCCTGCATCAGCGCAACATCCGAGATCTTGAGCGGCTCCAGCACCGACTCCGCCAACGCTTTCGTGCCGGGGCGTCCATACGGGGCCACAGGGATATAGCCCTTCTTGCAGCCGAGCAGGAAAAGCTCGTAGACGATGGCCGGAATGGGCTTGTTCATCACAGCAAAGGCCGTCGCCGTCTTCGAGTGCGTGTGCACGATGGCCCGCACGTCCGGCCGCGACCGGTAGACCGCCATGTGCATCATGCTCTCACTCGTCGGCTTTCTTCCGGTCAGCGCCTCGACCGTCCTGCCCTGCTGGTCGATGATGACGACATCCTCCGACGTCATCTCGTTCCGGTCCATGCCCGTCGGCGTGATGGCAATGAGCCCCGTCTCCGGGTCAAGGCAGCTGAAATTCCCCGATCGATGACGGCAAAGACCATCCCGTTCTGCCTGCTGCGCATAGCGGACCACCTCACGCTTCTGAGTTTCCAGCATAACGATGCCTTCTTTCCATGAATCTTTCAAGTTTTCCGATATCTATATTTTACAATCACTAACTTAACAAATCAAGTATTATTTATTATTATTCAGTAAAATAAAAAACGACTCCACAGAACCATGCGGATCTCTGTGGAGTCGTTCGGTCTACTATCTATTATGGTGTCTAGAATAGATTGGTCATAAAGACACTTTCTCAATCAATGCGACGGTCTCGACGTGAGTGGAGTGCTACCAGAAACATGTCATAGGCGGACTGCTAGTAGTGTAATATGTCAACCCCATGAAATGAAAAAGAGCAGGCCCGAAGGTCCGCCCCGTCTGTCTGAGCTGTCAGTCTGTCACGCCTCTGCGGTCTGCGCCGTTGTGGCTGCAATGGTCTTGCTCAGTATGAGCTCGATGAGCCAGAGCGTCACTTTGATGACCACTGGCAGGAAAATCGAGTCGCGCAGCTTGCACCATCCTGTCTCGCTCTTGCTCTGCTCACGGATAGCGTCGATAAAGCCGTCGCCAAGCTTCTGCAGACTCGGGAGCACGACGTCATAGAGCTTCTGCGTGACTGTCTGCTTCACTTCCTCGTCGATTTTCATCTCACTGATTTCCGCTTCGATATCGTCACGGATCTCTGTCCACTTGCTCATGATTACTCCTCCTCAAAATTGATGATCGTGAAAGCATAAAAATGTATACCACAGCGCCATGACATGCCTGCTGCAGATGGTCCGCCTATCGTCGTATCTGACGACGATTGTCGTGCCGTCTCGGTGCATCCGCAGAATCTCGCCCGCATCTGGGCTCTGGCCGAGCCATCCGTGGTCCTTATCGGCAAGCCATGCTGCAAATTCTGGCACGCGGCGCAGCTCGACGAGATTGTACCAGCGGCCTCGGGCGGCATCCTGCTGCATCTTGCGCTGGGATTTTAGACTGATTTTCTTCATCTGTCCATTTTGCGCTCTTTTTTAGGCTTTAGTCCTCGCTGTGCTGGCGGTACCAATTCGCCTTGCCGCGCAGGACATTGCCGCCGGTCGCCGGGTCGTCGTAATCCGTCGTGTATGCCCCGCTCTCATCTGTGCCAAGATACTGCAGGTCCCAGCGCTCGCATGTATTCTGCGGGCCGTATGGGCCGCCGGGATACTCAATATCCAGGCCGTCCGCATTGTCCGCAGCCTCGCCATGTGTCATGACGTGCTTGCGGTCAATCGTGAGCCAGAGCCCGTCGGCTACTGCGCACGTAGCCTGCGCGATGCTCTCAATCTGCTGCGGTGTCGGTGGCTCATCACCGAGGTCGCCCGTCATCGCACCAGCGCAGCAGCAGAGCGAGATGCCGACCGAGCCGCTATTGCGATAATACGTATGCGCGAGGACCTCTGAGAGATCGTCAGTCGAGATGTAGATCTTGCCGTCGCCCGTGATATTGACGTGATAATCGTCAAATCGCTGGAAATAGTGGCCTGCCGACCAGTGCAAATATATTCTTGGCTCGCGGCCGTGCTCTCTCGCTGCCTCCCAGATGTCCTCACGGGCTGCGTCGGCCAGCTGGCGCAGCTCATCAATGCTTACCTCTCTCATGTCAATCATCCTCCTTTTTGTCCGGGTACGGCGACATCTCGAGCAGAGATGCGCCCATCTTTGCAATCTCGTTTTCATAAAAATGGTACTGCCGCGCGAGGGCGGCGAATTCGGCAAATGCTCGGAAGAGCACGTGCCACTCCAATGCTGTCACTTGTCTCTACCTTCTTTTTCTTCTGTCAGCTGCTCGAGCGTCTCCTTGAGGCGCGCCGGAATCGGCACGCCTGCTTTGGCGGCATTCTCGACAATGCTGAGCCCCTCGTTGCCGAGGAAAAAGTACGTGACCGCGATGCAGATGATCTGCTGATGCATCGCGGTATCGAGCACGTGCCCAAGCGACACGAGCAGCAGGATCATGATTTTTTTGAGGATGCCGCGGAATCCTCTCTGGCTATTGAGCGACAGCGCAGGGTTAATGTATGCTGCGATGACGCCGCTCACGTAATCAATCAGCATCGCGACGACGAGCGCTGCTAGAGCGTCGCTCCAAGTGCCAAAAAGCACCTCTGCTGCCACGCCCACCACCCCCGTAATTGTGCCCCACACTGCCTCGATGCGCACCGGCACGAGCTGGCGCAGGGCTTCGACAATCTCGCTCATTTTACCACCTTCCAGTCGTCGGCAAAAAGGTCGATATCTGTCAGTGTATATGGTATCGGCTCGTGGTCCGGCGTCTGTACGACAAGGTATGGCCGTACGCCCTTTTGTGTGTATTTCGCATAAATGACATCGTGGTAAACCCAGCCTTCTCGTGTCATCCTCGCTCCAGCTTTCATTTTCTCAAGCGCGTCACCAAATACCATGTCACGCCTCACTCTCAGCTGTGTAATCTTTGCCCGTAATCTCTTTATACTCGTCTGCCGTAATCCACCTGTTGACGACGCGATAGACGCGACTGAGGTCCCAGAGCCCACGCTCATAATAATCTTTGACTTTGCTGTAATTCTTGCTATGCGTATCTGCCATAATGTAATACCTCTTTATAAATCATTACCGGTCACCGCCGACAAAAAGTCGATATCGGCGCGCGCCTGATCGAGTGCCATTTTGACGGCTTTCGCGTGCTCCTCCTCGTACTCAGCCGGTGTAAGCTGCCGCTCGTCGTACTCCCAGAGCTTCGTCGTCGAGCCATCCGTATTCATGGTCTCAATCTGCTTGACATTGCGGCGCTGATAGACGACGTTGCCGCTCGTCGTCGTATCCCATGCAGCCGGCTCACTCTCCTGCGAGCCTTGTACTTTTGTCCATTCCGTCATAGACAATTTTCCTCCTTGCTTCCGCAGCCGGACGACTTGCCCGGCTGTAATTTCTGAGTTTTTGCTTGAGTTGCCGCGTATTGATGTGCGGCTTGATGTAGCGCTGATAATATCCGTAAGTATCCGTATGCCGCACCCACGCAATGCGTGAAAAAATAGATGCCGCGTCGTACCATGTCACACGCTCTTTTCTGCCGATGCGCATTGCCTTCCGGCGCATCCCGCGCAAGATCTGCTTGCGCAGTGTCACGCGATTGTAGTGTACGATAGCGCCGAGTGCGTTGACTGCACGGCCTCGCACCTTGCCCGTTTTATCGACGTACTCAAAGCGGTACACCTGCGCTGAGTGATTGAGCTCCAGCTTGAGATTGCCATGCAGGTATGCTCGTATAGCATCGACCGCTCGATGCACTTTACGCTTATTCGGGCCGACGAGGAAAAGATTGTCAGCAAATCGCAGATATCGCACACCATCGAGCGCCGCCGCGAAATGATCGAAGCGTTTGAGATAAAAATTAAAGAGCCACGGGCTCGTATAGTACCCGAGCTTGAGCCCCTTGCGCTCCGGCTCATCCGCGTGCAAAAATCGCCCGATCAGGCCCAGCCATGCTTCGTCTCTGATGACGCGCCGCAGCTCCTGCATGAGTATCGCAATATCGACTGAGTCATAGGCATGGTGTACATCGAGCTCTGCGACGTAAATCTTTCTACTGATTTGCACCCACTTTTTAAGCTGATGTATCGCCGCATGTGGGCCGTACTTGCGTACAATGACTTTGCCGTCCGTCGTTGTCTGATACGTCTGTGGCATACAGCCATAGACTTGCTCATAAAGCCCGCGCATCACAATCGGTTGGAAAGGCTCCATGAGCAGGTGGTGCAGTATCTGCTCCGGGCAAAACATTGGCTTCTCAATCTCGCGCACCTTGTGATTTGTGCCGTCCGCGATGCGGTGGACATTATCCTCGCGTGGCACAAAATCCGGGCTCCTCGCGCAGGTCGTGATTATCTCATATGTCCTGTCAAAGTGCCGGAATGTATCTAATACTTCGCGGCGGCGCAGCTTGCCTTTTGCGGCATCAAGCATACACTTGCACACCGTCTGTGGTGTAAGAGATGGTTCTAATAAATTATTAAAGGTTTTCATTTTCTTATCTCCTGCCGGGATTTCGCAATCTACTCTCCCGGCCCTTTGTCGGGAAATTTTCAGCGAGGGCTGAGGATGGGACGGAGCATTGAAAAGATTTCTCATAGATAAGATAGGCCGCAGCCGTAGGCCCAGGCCGTCCTGGACGGCGGGGAGATCACAGCGAGCGTAGAGCCACCACCGATCGCCGAAGCGGCGGACGCGCTGGCGCCACAAAGCCGCAGGTTCACCCCGCCTCACCCTATATTTATATCGCCATGAGGTTATCGGGGGAAGTATGCCCCCGGGCCCCCTCAGCGACTGCTTACGCAGTCGCAGGTTGCTCGCAAGAAAGGCCGCAGCCGTCGTTCCAGCCCGTCCCGGACGGCGGGTTGACCACAGCGAGCGTAGAGCCACCACCAATCGCCGAAGCGTTGTCCACGCTGGCGCCACAAAGCCCATATCGAAGCCCAGAGCCATCAAACCAACATCCATCCGCGTAATACGTCGATCCCGATCCGCTGACCGTTGTCGGTAAGAATCCGTACTCGCTGCACGTACCTTTGCTGATGTAGCCGCCCGATGAGCCGCTGATGCTGACGCCGGTATTTGTGTAGCCGATTACATCATTGATGCGATACCCCTGCTCTTCTGGCGTCATCTTCATCCAGATCTGGCCGCTATTATAGATCACGCCAGCCGTCCGATCCCACTGGTCGCCCCACGGCTTCTCGATGTGAAATACTTTGACCTGCGAAGAAGAATTATTGTAGCCAAAGAATTGTCCTTTATCATTGAGCGTCCCTGTTTTGAGCAGGCCGCCTGCATCTGACGCAGAGCGGCAGTTGCCGTAGCCGAAGACGCTCTGCACGTCCGTGCTCTTGCCCATCAAGATACAGAGCGTGCGTAGGAGCGCATGCTGGCTCCATGTATGCGTATACCATTTCGCGCCGTTGGCTTTACAGCCAGCGATTTCCTGCTCTGCTGTAAGTCCGTTTGCAAGCGATCGGCCCGAGAGCGACCGCATTTTTGTCGCATCGCCAGATCCGCCGAATATCGAGTAGTAAAAATAGTCTGCGATACTGCCGTCCGCACGGGTATGAGCGTATGCTTTGTAATTATCGTCGTATTTGATGTCACTGATAATCTCATACTCATACGTATCATCTTCGTAGCGGTAGACCCAGCAAAGCGGAATTTGTGCCATTGCATTGCCGTCATACGCAGTATTTGCGACATCCGATGACGTACCATCCTCTTTGTATGTGTAGTCGTCCGCTTTGAGATAATAATCGAGAGTGCCGTCACTCTTGACCATGCACGGCTTATTTTTTGTCACAAACCACTTGTCTGCCCATGAGCCGTAGTTAAATTTACCGGCGGTAAAATCCATCTTTGCCGGGGTAAGTCCGACCGCATCATACAGATACTCGACGCGCCCATACGGGTCACCCTCATCCTTCTTGATGCGGTAGCCGTAGCGGACGCCGTGCGAGACATGCACATTGTACTGCTTGACCGCATCGACCGTCACCATCACGTCGCGAGAAAAGACGCCAGATTTCTCGGCGTGCACCGTCCAATCCCCGAGCTTCGGGACGTCGACCGTCCATTTGCCATTGCTCTCCGTCGGCGTGTACGCGATGCTACCCTGCTTGACCGTGACTGTGCTCCCCGTCAGCGTCGTAACGACGAGCTGTGGCAGAAGATTCGCCCCGCTCTCGGCCATCGCCACTTTTACCTTCGCATCGAGCTTTTCGGGCAGGTCCACGATTTGGTCGACGCTCGTCCTAAAATACACGTCGTCATATGAGCCGTCTTTTTTAGGCGCGTGATATACCGATTTTACGATTGCCATCCTTGTCCTCCTTACTCTAATGTCTCAATCCACACTGCATGTGCGTCATCCGGCTTTGTTTTACTCGCGACAATCTTACTTGCTGCCAGCATCCACGACTTATCGGATATCGGCTCAATCCAGTGAGAGCCGTCGGTCGGCTGCGTCGCGCTGCCGACGATGAGCCGGCTGTCTTTTGCATTCAGGGTTGCAAGGACTGCTTCGGACCGCTCCATATAATCCTGCGCATTTATTTCTGACGCCTTGGCGTCAGTCTGTGATTTGGACGCGGCGGTTGCGGATGCGCTCGCCGAGTCGGCGCTGGCGGCAGCGGCCTGGGCTTGCTCTGCTGCATTTGTCTCGCTCGTCTTTGCAGCGGCTTGCGATGCAGCGGCGGCGGATGCGGACGATGCTGCATTTGTCTCGCTCGTCTTTGCCGCAGCTTGTGATGCGGCGGCGGCGGATGCGGACGATGCTGCAGCTGTCTCGCTCGTCTTTGCAGCGGCAGCCGAGGCAGCTGCATTGCTCTCACTTGTAGATGCTGCGCTGGCTTTACTTTGTCGCGATTGTCGCATTATCGGCAGTCGACTTTTTGGAGCGTGTCGATTGCTTTTGAGGTAGTCCTCTACGGCTGCGAC
>ENA-OQCL01000014-OQCL01000014.1-human-gut-metagenome-genome-assembly--contig:-NODE-14-length-95773-cov-6.823422_pt1 | contig 95773 bp, 86 predicted proteins | sample MGYA00242502_ERZ504586 | MGnify/ENA primary metagenome ERZ504586 (study PRJEB26092, sample SAMD00036316) | human gut metagenome | host: Homo sapiens | study: EMG produced TPA metagenomics assembly of... | reverse complement strand
GCGTCGTTGACAAGACTCAGGAGCTCTGCGTCCTGCCCGCTTCGGAGCCCTCCGAGCTGGATAACAAGATAGCGGACATCATAGCAGAGCGCATCCCAGACGGGGCCTGCATCCAGTTCGGCATAGGCGGCCTGGGCATAGCCATGGGCTACCGCTGCAAGAACAAGCGGCACCTCGGCATACATACGGAGCTGTTCGTCGAGTCCATGGCCGACCTCATGGAGTGCGGTGCGGTGGACAATTCCGTGAAGGCGATCGACAAGGGCATCAGCACCTTCGGTTTCGCCATGGGCAGCGAGAGGCTCAACAAGTTCCTGGACCACAACCCGCTGTGCGAGTCTAGGCGCTTCATGTACTCGAACGACCCCTACATAATCGCCAAAAACGACAACGTCATTTCGGTCAACTCCGCCATGCAAGTGGACATCACAGGCCAGGTCGCGGCGGAGGGCATAGGCTTCAAGCAGTATAGCGGCATAGGCGGGCAGCTCGATTACGTCCGTGGCTCGCAGATGTCGAAGGGAGGACACTCCTTCATAGCGCTTGAATCCACGCGCAAGGAGAAAGACGGGACGCTCAGATCCAAGATCGTCATATCCCATCCCGCCGGGACCCCCATCACGACGCCGAGGGCCGAGGTCGAATACATCGTCACCGAGTACGGCATAGCCGACCTCAAATATGAGACCCTCGAAGTCAGGGCAAAGCGGCTCATCGCCATCGCGCATCCGGCCTTCCGCGAGGAGCTGACGGCGGAGGCCAAAAAGCTGGGCATCCTGGTATGAAGAAGCTCTGGAAGCAGCGCATGGAGCCCTTTAGGATCTGGGGCAACCTCTATTTCTGCGGAAGCGTGCCCTCGTCCTGCCACGTCATCGACACTGGAGCGGGGCTCATACTCTTAGACCCCGGCCTGCCTGAGACCTTTTATCTGGTCGTGCAGGGCCTCTGGGAGCTGGGCTTTGAGCCGCGGCAGGTGAAGGCCATCCTGCACACCCACGGGCACTACGACCACGCGGGCGCGACGAAGCTGCTGCTCGGCCTCGCGCCGGAGGCGAAGACCTACATTGGCGCCGGCGACGCGGACACGGTGAGGGGCAACGACGATCTCTCTCTGGCAGAGCTGGTCGGGGCGGAGTTTGACGGCTTTTTTGAGCCTGACGTGCTTTTGGAGGACGGCTATGTGCTGAGGCTGGGGAACACGGAGGTGCTCTGCCTCTCGACCCCGGGACACTCCCGTGGGACATTCAGTTTCTTTTTCGACGCCGTGGACGAGGCGGGGGAGGCAAGGCGCTGCGGGATGCACGGCGGCGCAGGCATAAACTCCATGATGCTTGAATACTATGCAGCGCACGGCCTGGACCCCTCCGAGCGCGACTCGTTTGTGCCGGGGCTGAAACGGATTCGCGGCGAGAAGGTGGACATCTGCCTCGGCAGCCACACATACTGCAACGGCACCCAGGGCAAGGGCAAAAGGGTGCTCGCGGGCGAGAAAAGCGCCTTCGTGGACGAGACGGAGTGGGCCAAATACTGCGACAAGACCATAGCGACATTTGAGGCCATGGTTGCGCGCGGACAGTAAAACAGGAAGTACGTTTTTGATATAAGAATGAAAAAGGAGGAAAGAAAAGGAAATGGAAAAAATAAGGCAAATGGGTATGAGGCTGCGGCGCCGCGGGGAAGCGTGTTCGCAGGCTATCTGAGGCTCGGCGGCGCCGATCTGACGCTGGTGGACCCCTACAAGGAGCACATGGACAAAATAGCCGCAGACGGGCTTACCTTCGCCGTAAACGGCGGCGAGACCCATCAGCTCACGGGCTTCAAGACCGCGTACTCGGCCGACGACATCGGGATCATGGATATCGTCATCTTCATGACGAAGACCCCGCAGCTGGACGCGGCGCTCAAGGGCGCGGCGCCCTGCATCGGTCCGGAGACGGTGCTCGTCTCGCTTATGAACGGCCTGGGCAACGAGGACAAGCTGGTGAAGGTCGTCCCCGGCGACAGGGTCATCTACGGCAGCGGCGTGCTCGGCACCGAGCTGCCTGAGCCGGGCAAGTGCATCTCTTCGCCCTCGGCGGACGGCCTGCAGATGAATTTCGGCCCCGTCGAACACGGGCCGCTCACGGACGCGGCGGGCGCCGAGCTTGAAAGGCTCTTCAACGCCGGCGGCTGCCCCTGCAAATACTGGGACGACGTGCGGCCGCACCTCTGGCAGAAAATCATAACGAACTGCACCTTCAACCCGCTTTCCGCCATACTCAGGCTCAAAGCCAAGGACATCATGAAGGACATGAACGGCGCGGGTCTTGCGATCCAGGTAGTCACAGAGTGCTGTGCCGTCGCTACAGCCAAGGGCTGCCCCATGACCGCCTCCGCTTTCATGACTGAGCTGCGCAATTCCGTCGGTGGCGGCACCATAGAGGATTACTTCCCCTCCATGGCCCAGGACGTGCTCATGTTCAAGCGCCAGACCGAGATAGGCACGCTCAACGGCGCCATCTCCAAATACGGCAAGGCGCTCGGCATCCCCACCCCGGCCAACGACATGATCACCAAGATAATTTCCTGCATCCAGAAGAACTACGACAAGCAGTATCAGGGCTGAAACTTAGGAGATGATGTAATGAACAAAGCAAGCGTGGTGGCGAATCTCTGCAAAAGCTGCGGCTTCTGCGTGAAGTTCTGCCCAAAGAAAGTCATCGCGTTCGGGGATAAGCGCAACTCGAAGGGCCACTACTATCCGGTCATCGACCTGGAGGGCTGCATAGGCTGCGGCACCTGCGCCGTGGTGTGTCCCGAGGCGGCGATGGAGATCGTAAAGGTGGAGGGTTGAGAATGGCTAAGGAATTCATGAAAGGCAACGAGGCCATAGGTGAGGCCGCGGTCAGGGGCGGCATACGCTTCTTCGCCGGCTACCCCATCACCCCGCAGTCGGAGCTGCCCGAGTACCTGTCCTGGCGCCTGCCCGAGGTCGGCGGCTGCTTCGTCCAGGGCGAGAGCGAGGTCGCGTCCATAAATATGGTCTACGGCGCGGCGGCGACAGGCGTCCGGGCCATGACCGGCTCCTCCAGCCCCGGCATATCGCTCAAGAGCGAGGGCATAAGCTATCTTTCCGCGGCGGAGCTGCCCGCGGTCATCGTGAACATGCAGCGCGGCGGCCCGGGCCTCGGCTCCATCCAGCCCGCGCAGCAGGACTATCTCCAGGCCACCAAGGCCGCCGGCCACGGCGGATTCAGGATGCTGGTCTTTGCTCCGTACACGGTGCAGGAGGCGGTGGACATCGTCTACGACGCTCCGGAGTACGCCGAGCGCGACCGCAGCCCGGTCATGATACTCATGGACGGCTGCCTTGGCACCATGATGGAGGAGGTAGAGCTTCCGCCGATGAAGGAGCTGCCCGAGAGCCCCTGCAAGAGCTGGACCGTCGGCTATGACGGCACGAAGCGCGGCGGCCACCTCATCACCCCCATCTATCCAGAGGCCGGCCTCGAGGGCAAGAACAAACTGGCCGTCCAGCGCACCAAGCGCTGGGAGGAGAACGACGTCAGGGTCGAAGAGTTCATGGTAGAGGATGCTGAATGGGTCATCGTGGCCTACGGCATCAGCGCGAGGGTCGCCAAGCAGGTCGTGATCGACTTGCGCGAGGAGGGCATAAAGCTCGGCCTCATCAGGCCCATCACGCTTTTCCCCTTCCCGAAAAAGAGCATTGCGAACCTGGACTACACGAAGGTGAAGGGCCTAATCGACATAGAGATGTCCATCCCGGCGCTCATGCGTGAAGACATAGAGCTGCAGGTGCTCGGCCGGGCCCCGGTATATGAGTACGGCAGGAGCGGCGGCATACTGCTCGACGATGAGAGCACAAAGGCCGCTGTGCGCAAGATCATTGAAGGAGGTGAGCAGTGATGGCGGTTGAGAAGGTGTATACAAAACCGAAATGCCTGCTGCCTCTGTCCAGCGGCTTCTGCCCCGGCTGCCTGCACTCGCTCGCGACTAAGCTCATCGCCGAGGCCATCGACGAACTGGGCGTCGCTGAGAAAGTCGTAAACGTACTGCCCGTCGGCTGCTCTACCATGAACAGTCTCTACTGGAAGCTCGACATGGTCACCTCTGCCCACGGCAGGGCTCCCGCCGTGGCGACGGGCATAAAGAGGTGCCGCCCCGACGCCCTCGTCTTTGCCTATCAGGGCGACGGCGACCTGGCATCCATCGGCCTTTCGGAGGTCATGATGGCCGCCAACCGCGGCGAGCATATCACCATTTTCTTCGCGAACAACTCCACCTACGGCATGACCGGCGGCCAGATGGCCCCGACCACGCTGGTGGGCCAGAAATCCACCACCTGCATCTACGGCCGCGACCCGGACACCATGGGTTATCCGCTGAGGATGTGCGAGCTCATAAAGGAACTTGAGGCCCCGGTGTACGTCGCCAGGTTCTCGCTGAACAACCCCGCGAACATCCGCAAGGCGAAGGCGGGCATCAAGAAGGCCATGCAGAACCAGGTGGAGGGCCTCGGCTTCTCCTTCGTGGAGCTGCTGACGAACTGCCCGACGAACTGGCACATGTCCCCTGTCAAGACGCTGGAGTTCATGGAGGAACACACCATGAAGTACTTCCCCTGCGGCGTCTTCGTGGACAAGACGGCAAAGGAGGCTGAGTGATATGAAATTCACGCTCATAATCTCCGGCTCGGGCGGCCAGGGCGTAATGTCCATCGGCATGTCGCTGGCTGGCAGCGCGGTCGAGGGCGGCCTTCACGCGACCTTTATGCCGCTCTACGGCCCCGAACAGCGCGGCGGCAGCGCCAAGTGTACGGTCATCGTCTCCGACAGCGAGATAGTCTCGCCCCTGCCCAAGCAGTCTGACGGCCTCATTGTCATGAACGAGACCTCGTTCAAGAAGTTCACGCCGGAGCTGAAGCCCGGCGGGGTGCTGGTGCGGAATATAAATCGCACGACCTCGGCCCTCAAGCGGACGGACATAGAGGTCGTGGACGTCCCCGCGGACGACCTGGCACACGAGCTTGGCAGTGACAAGATAGCGAACATTATCCTCATCGGAGCAATGCTGGGCTATTCCGGGATGCTCGACCCGGCGGTTTTCATGGCGAGCCTCGAGCACAAGTTCGCGGCCAAGGGCGCGGAGATCGTGGAGCTCAACAGAAAGGCGCTCAACAAGGGCCTCGAAATCGGCTGCGCTGCAAAGAAGTCTTGAAGAAAGGAGAAATGTATGGGAAAATACGGTTGGGACAGCAAGATAGGCGACCTGCTGGCGGATGAACGCTGCGTAGCGGTGTTCAAGGAGATACTGCCCGCGGCGCTGGAGAGCCCGCTGCTCAAGCTGGTCAAGGGCAAGCCGGTCGGCGTGGTGCTCGACAGCCAGAAAAAGATACCCCAGGAGAAGCGCGACGCACTGAAAGCGGCGCTGGAAGCGATAGAATAAATCAAATTTAAATTTGGGAGGAAAGAAAAATGGCGAAGTATTCCTTTGAGGCCACCACCGTCGGCGAAATGCTCGACACTCCGGAGATCATGGAACTCATAAACAAGTACATCCCCGCGGTGCTGGAGCACCCGCTGCTTGAGGTCGGTCGCAGCTTCATTTTCAACGACGCCCTGCCCTATATCGAGGACATGGTGACGGAAGACGACCTCGCCGCTTACAAGGAAGCGCTTGAGGCGTTGTAAGATACAGCACAACGCAAAAACCGGGCCGTGGGAGCAGCTGCTCCCACGGCCCTTGCCTTTACCCGGGGCCGGCGAGACCGGCCCCGGTTTGCTATTACTTCGCGCCCTCGATGAAGCGCATGATGATGGCCGCGGCCTGGGCGCGCGTGGCGGTGGCGGCGGGGGAGATGAAGCCGTTCTCGTCGCCCTCGATGATGCCTTCGCTGACGGCCCAGCGCATGGCCTCGTAGGCCCAGGAGCTGATCCTGTCCGCGTCGCGGGCCGTGAGCAGGAAGTCCACGACCGGCTCGCCGCGGCTGCGCCAAAGCATGGTCACGAGCTGCTCTCGCGTGATGGCGCCCATGGCGTCCGTACCGTCGGAGATGCCGGCCTCCATGGCCCAGTCGCGGGCCTTGGCATACCAGGTCTCGCCGCCCTCGGTGTCCGCGCCCTCGATGCGGGCCAGGATGGTCCAGACCATCGCGCGGGTCAGACTGCCGTCGGGGTCGAATATGCCGGTGTCCACGCCGTTCATGAGGCCGTTTTCGCTCACGTAGGCCACGGCGTCGTAATACCACGCGCCCGGGGCCACGTCCGTGAAGCCGAGGCCCTCGCCCCGGACGAACACGGCGCTGACCGTGACCTTGCCGCCAGGCATGGTGAAGGCGTATTTGCCGCCGCCGAGGCTCCTGAGCGCGAGCTGCGCGCCGTCGGGGCCCACGGCGCTGAGGCTGCTGAGCCGCCAGCCCTCGTCGGGCGTGACGGTGAGCGTGACCTCGCTGCCGACCACGGCCCAGTCGCTGGAGGCCGTGACGGAGCCGTGCTCCGAGGGTTCGACGACGACGGGGTAGCTCATGGCGTCGGGCAGGTTCACGCGGGTAACGCTGAAGCAGGCGGGGCCGACGCTGACGCCGCCGCGGCTGAACACGACGGTGTAGAGGCCCTCGTCCACGGCGGAGGTGACGGCCTTGCCGTCCCGCGTGAGCTGCATCGTCCAGCCGGAGGCGTCGAACTCAAACTCCGCACCCTGGATGACGAGCTTATCCTTCAGGACGAGGCTTATCTGCGCGGCGTAGTCCGTCTTGCCGTCGTAGACCGTGCTCTGGGGCAGGCTTATCGTGAGCCGCGCCGCGCCGGGGTCGAGGATGATGTTCCTGCCGCCGGAGATCGTGCCGCTGCCGGAGATGCTGTTCATGTTCTCAATGATGAGGGTGCCGTTGTTCGTGAGGGTGAGGTTGTTCGTGAGCTGCGCGCCCGCCGGGACGGTGAGGGTGTCGCCCGCCCTGATGACGGCGGCGTCGCCGCTCAAGGCGTAGCTGCCGCTGACGGCGCCTTCATTGCCCACGTAGGTGATGCCCGCCCAGCCGCCGTTTACGCTGCCGTAGAAGCGGTAGGCCGTGCCGCCGGTCGTGAGCTCGCCCGAGACCTCGTAGGTCTTGCCGTCGCTGCTCTTCAGCGCGAGGCTGGCCTTGCCCTGGATGTTGAGCGTCCCGCCGGCGACGGCGCTCAGGTTCGTGATGCTGTTGCCCGAGCCGGTGAAGAGGAGCGTCGTGCTGCCGACGAGCACGAAATCCGCCGCGTCAAGCGTCGTTCCGCTCACGGTCAGGGTGTTGTAGCGGGTGTCGTAGCTGACGCCGCTGGGCAGCTGGGCCGGGTCGTATTTGTAGTTAACAATTATATTATTGTCGTTCACCGTCAGCGTCTGGATGGGGGCCTCGGAGAGAACAGTCACCGTGACGGTCGCGCCGGCCTCATGCGTGGCCGTCTCCTTGTAGCGGACGTAGTAGGTGCCGCCGGCAAGGCCGCTGATGCTGCCGTTGGGGCAGGTCCTGGCCCCGGCAAAGCCGGAGTTGTCGGCGTACTCCATGGTGGCGTCCACGCCCGTGATTTCGCCGTCCCCACCGGTGACAGTGGGTGTGCTGTCGTTTACGGCCTTTTTCACGGCGCTGGACGTCGTGTCGGACAGGATGCCGACGACATTCGCCGCCGTGACGGTGACCTTTATGTATTTGCCAATGTCCGCGGCGGTCAGGGTGTATTTGTCACCGCTGCCGACGAGGGCCGCGCCCGTACCTCTGCCGTCATTGCAGCGGTACCACCTGTAGGTGAGTTCGCCGGGGTTCTCGGTCTCGATGCCCGTTATATCGACACTCAGCGTTTCGTCAAATCTCAGCTCGCCGCTGATTTCAACGCTGCCGATCAGCTCACCGGCGTCCTTGGACTTGACGACCGCCATCTGCGCGGGCAGGGAGGCAGAACCAGTGTCAGTGATTTCGGCCCCGTCCGGGGTGAAGTACGAATAGTCCTCGGCCAGCAGCCCGGCGACGGTGTTGCCTTCAGCCACCGTCACGCAGTCCGAGGCCCCGAGGCTGACATAGCTGCCGCCGCTGAGGCTCGCGCTGCCGCCCTCGACACACAGGGCCGTACTGCCCGCAATGACAGGCTGCTCGGACACGTTCAGGCTGCCGCCGCTCACGCAGACGCCGCAAGCCGAGCCCGTGATGTTGACGCTGCCGTAGACGTTGGTGTAACTGCTCCCGGTAGCGTCCAAGCCCTTGCCCGAGCTCTGGATGACCGCGTCGCCGTACAGATCGAGCTGCTTGTTGTCATAAGTTTTAATGGCGGAAGTCTTGGCCCGTATCTCAGCCGTGCCGCCGATGTAGGCTTCGCTTTCAAAGAGAAATACGCCCGCATCGTCGGATGTGATCCGTCCGCCGGTGATGTCTAAATAACATTTTTCAATAAACATGCCATAATTTGCGTCGTCAGCGCCTGTGCCTGTGAGGTTTAGCGTGCCTCCGCTCATGGTGACTTTGTGGTCGCTGTAGGAAATTGCATACACGACATACTGAGATGAAGCGGCACATTCGCAGTTGATTTGGCCGCCGGTTATGTTGAAATCGCTGTGTGCAACACTTATCAAACGTGAATTTTTATTCTGGAGCGTGCCATTGATAGTGCCGCTGGCAAAAGTCAGCGTGCCGCCGTCAGTAACCGACAGCAAGCCAACAGAAACAGAAGAGCCGGAAACAACCTTGTCCGTTCCGCTCAAAAACCGCCCCATCTACCATTTTCAGCGTGAGGTTAGTGTTTTCGCCTGATATTGTAATCAACTCATCCGCTTCGACGCTCGTCAGCAGCGTCAGCGTGGCGGTCTTGCCGTTTGCGTCTGCAAACGCCTGTTTCAGTGCGTCGAACGGGGTGTCATAATCGCCGGTCGTGTAGGTTTTGCTCTCGACTCCCGTCTCAAGTATGGCGACATCCACGCCGGTGGACGTCTCGGACTTTACGGTGACGCCAGCGTTTTCGCCCAGGTGCTGGACGCTTGAGCCGTCAAGCTTGGTTCCCTCGCTGTCAAAATAGGCGCAGCCTTCTCCCAGCAGCCTGCCGACATCGTCGCCCTCGGCAAAGGCCGTCACGGCGTATCCGCCGGAGGCCGTGAAGCTGCCGCCGGTGAGCGACAAAGTGGCATTTGCCCCAACGCCGAGGCCGCTGGCGGAGCCGCTGACAGAGCTGCTGCCCTCGAAGCTGCCGCCGCTTATGGCCGCCTCGCCGCCGGTCAGGAAGGCGCCGCAGGCCTGGCCGCTTCCGGACGCGGCGCTCACGGAGGCGCTGCCTGTGACCGTGAGCTTGCCAGAGGCCTGGCTGACGCCGTAGGCCCTGCCGCCGGTGGAGCTTGCCTCGATGCTTGCTCCGCCGCCGATGACGGCCTCAGCCCCGCTGCTTAGCAGCACGCCGACGGCTTCGCCGCTGCCCTTCGCGACGACGGTGGCGCCGCTGCTCATTGTGAGGCTCACGCTGCTCGTAGAGTTCAGGTAGATGCCTGTGCCGCCGGAGCTGACAAGTCCGCCGGTGAAGTCTATGCTGCCGCTCTCGGCGTAGACGCCGTAGGCGCTGCCGTTGACATAGGCGAGGTCGGAGATGGTCAGCGTACTGGCGCGCTCGCTCCTTTCAAGGCGCACGCCGGTCTCGCCCAGCAGCTCGCCTCCCGTGAGCTCCAGGTGCGCGTCGTCCGCAACGCTGACGGCGACGGAGCCGGAGGCGCTGCCCGCGTCTATCTCGCAGCCGGTCACCCTGACGCGGCTGTCGCCGCTCATTTTAACGCCGACCGCGCCCTCGCCGCCCGCGCGTATGATGCCGCCATCGAGCACAAGCTCGCCGTTCAGGACCTGGATGACGCCCTCCGCCGCGCTTTGCATGGTGAGCACGGAGCTTCCCGCCATCTCCAGCGTCAGGACGGTGTCGTTGCCGTAAACCTGCAGGGGCTGGGTTATATCGACGCTCCTTTGCAGCGTCAGCGTGGACTTGCCGATGCTGTCCGCGTAGTCCATGGCCTCCGCAAGCGCCTGCTCCGCCGTCAGCCCGTCGCCCATGGTGAAGTTCTTCATCGTCCCGTCGTCGGTCGTAACCGAGGCCACGACCTGCCCGTGCTGGCCCATCAGCACGGTGAAACGCTCATTATTGCCGAGGGACGATGCGCTCAGTTCATCGTCGTCCTCAACCAGCTTCTCGCTGCCTTCCTCGCCGCGGTAGAAGAAGAAGTTGGAGGCCAGCATGTCCTTTACGCTGCCGGTGGTCTTGAAGGCCGTGCCGCTGCTGTTGAACACGCCGCCGTAGAGCTGCACTGCGCCGGGCTGAGCGGCGTAAACTGCGGCGCAGCCTTCGCCTGTGCAGTCCGAGAGGCTGACTTCGCCGCCGGAGATGCCCACGGTGCTGCCCGCCTCGGCATAGACCGCGGCGCAGTTATTCCCGGCGCAGCCCGTGAGGCTTATCTCGCCGCCGGCAATGCCGACGCTGCCGCCCGCCTCGGCGTAGACCGCGGCATAACCATCCTTGTCGCAGCCGTCAAGGCTTATCTGCCCGCCGGTGACGTTCACCAAGCCCCCTCTGTGGGCCAGGATGGCGTTCGCAGCGCCGGTGACGGCTATGCTGCCGCCGCAGACCTCGAGCTCACCGTCCACGACGCGGACGGCGGTCTTGCCCGCGGAGCTGAGGTTCCCGCTCTCGATGCGGAGCGTGCCGCTTGTGAGCTGGATGAGCTCGTTTATGTATTTTGTGTTATTGGCCAGCGTCACACCGGACATCATGTTCAGCGTGAGGCTGCCGCCCGAGATGAGCTGCAGGGGAGAGGAGTCGGCATAGGTCACGCTCCTGACCAGCAGCAGCGAGGCGGAGCCGCCGTTGTCGGCGTATTCCCAGGCCGCGCAGAGCGCGCCGGTCGCGCCGTCCTGATAATCGTCTGCAAAGAACTGCTTTTTCGCGCCGTCCGCCGTGGTGACTATCGCCACGGGGTTGTTGTCGTTGTTGCTCAGCTGCCCGACGCTGTAAGTCTGGCTGTCGTTGAGCAGCTGGCTGGCGAGCGTGCCATCGCTGATGGCTTTGCCGGACTCGTCATAGAAGGTGAAGCCGTCCTCAAGCAGGCCGCCGATGGTCAAAGCGCCCTCGCACTTGACGGCGCCGCCGAGGCCCGGCCCGTAGTATGTGCCTTTATACCGCCCGCCTGAGAGCGAGGCGGAGCTGCTGCCGTCCACATAGAGGCCGCAGCCGCCCAGGGAGTCGTCGGCCTGCAGCAGGGTATTGCCGCTCACGCTGATGCTCGCGCCGTTCGTGACGGATACGGCGTATACGTCGGCGAGGATTGCCTGGCTGGTCCAGCCCTCGATGACGGCGGTAGTCCTGCTCACGGGGCTGCCTATGACTTCGATGGCCGTATGGTATTTGCTTATATTGCTGTCGGCCACCCTGAGGCTGGCTCCGCCGGAGACCTGTATGCAGCAATCGTACTCGCCGCCTGAGATGACTTTGCAGTTTTCAACTGCGACATGCGTGCCATCGCCGCTTGCCTCGATGAGGTACTGCGCATAGGTCGTGAGGCCGCTCAGCGTCAGGGAACCGGCGGTAACCTTGAAAACAGGGTTGGGCGAGCGGCTGACAATCTCGCCGTTCCATCTGCCGGGCTTGACGGTGATGTTGGAATTCGGGTCATCTATTACGACGGTCTCGCCGAGAAAACCCGGATTATCGCCTCCGGTAGCCCACGAGATTTCGTTTTCCAAGCTGACTGTTGCCGTTGCGCCCTTGGCGTAATCAAAAGCCTCATACATGGCTGTGACACTATTAAAGCCGTTGGATATGTTTGCGTAAAACTGCATGGAGCGCCCGTCGCGCTCGACCGTTGCGACCAGGATCGGTTCATACGGGTCATACGCGCTCGCGGGGGTAAGCGCGGTGAGGAAAATCAGGACCAGAAGGATGCTGACAAGTCGTTTTTTCATTGAAACTCCCTTCTTTCGGGCGGGTGTGCCGCTGGATAATGTACTTGGGCGTCAGACTTTTACTATATCTATATATTATATCTTTAAAACGAGCTGGTTTCAAGCATGTATTTGCCATGCGGAAAAATATGTGGCATGGGAAGGGCGTTTGGGCTATAATATCGGAAAGATGACCAAGGAGGAGAAACATGCTCAGCGGAACAACAAATCACGGCTTTGCAGTTTTGCGCACTCAGCCGCTGCCGGAGCTCGGCGCGGTCATGCACCACCTGCGCCATGAGCGCACGGGGCTGGAGCTCGTCTGGCTCGAACGGGACGAGGTCAACCGGACCTTCGGCATCGCCTTCCCGACCCTGCCGGAGGACGACACCGGCGTCTTTCACATCCTGGAGCACTCCGTGCTCTGCGGCTCGGAGCGCTATCCCGTCAGGGAGCCCTTCGTGGAGCTCATGAAGACCTCTATGAACACCTTCCTGAACGCCATGACCTTCCCGGACAAGACCTATTACCCCATATCCAGCCGCAACCCCAAGGACTTTCTTAACCTCATGCGCGTCTACCTCGACGCGGTGTTCCGCCCGCTCATCTACAGCCGGCCGGAGATCTTCCGCCAGGAGGGCTGGCACTATGAGCTCGACGCCGAGGGCAGGCCGGGCCGCAAGGGCGTGGTCTATAACGAGATGCGCGGCGCCTTTGCGGACGCAGATGAGCTGGAGGAGAACGCCATCATGCGTGCGCTCTACCCGGACACGCCCTACCGCTTCGTCTCCGGCGGCGACCCGGAGCACATCCCCGAGCTCACGTACGAGAAGTTTCTGGACTTCCACCGCCGCTTCTACTCCCCGTCGAACGCCTACGTCTTCCTCGACGGCGACGTGGATATCGACGCTGTGCTCGGCATCCTGGACGGGGAATATCTCGCCTCCGCCGAGCCGGGGGAGCGCCTGCCCGTGCCGGGGCTGCAAAGGCCCGTACGCGCGCCGGAGCAGCGCGTCGCCTACGAGCTGCCCGCAGAGGAGGACGAGGGCGAACGCTACCGTCTCGCCTGGGGCCGTGTGGCGGGGGAGATAACGGACCGCGAGCGCATGACGGCAATGCAGCTGCTATGCACCGTCCTGTGTGGCAACAACCAATCCGTGCTCACGCGGGAGCTGCTTGCCGCAGGATTGGGCGAAGCGGTCAGCATGATGCTCTGGGACGGCTGCGCCCAGCCATTCATAAAGCTTGAGATACGCAACCTCAGCGAGGACAAGCTCGCTCCCGCCGGGGAGAAGCTGCGCGCTGTTCTTGCGGACCTGGCCGAAAACGGCCTTGACCGTGGCGAGCTGGAGGCTGCGATGGCGAATCTGGAGTTTCAGATGCGCGAGCGGGACTATGGCTACTATCCGCAGGGCCTTGGCATCAGCTTCGGCGTGCTCGACAGCTGGCTGCACGGCGGCGCGCCCGAGGCGCTGGTGGAGGTCGGCGATCTCTTCGACAGGCTGCGCGCCAGAATGGGAGAGGGCTATTTTGAGGAGCTCATCCGCACGGTGCTGCTGGAGAACCCCCATGGCTGCGAGGTCGTCATGGTCCCCTCCCACACGGCGGGCGAGGAGCGGCGCGAGGGCGATGCGAAACAGCTTGAGGCCATAGCTGCCGCCTGGAGCAGCGAGGAGCGCGCGCTCATCGCCTCGCAGCAGGCGGCGCTTGAGGCATGGCAGGCGGGCTCGGACAGCCCGGAGGCCCTTGCGACTTTGCCCAGGCTTGAGCTCAGCGACATAAGCCCTGAGCCGGAGGAGTATCCCACGCAGGAGGACAGCATCTGCGGCGTGACGCTGCTGCGTCACGAGCTGCCCGCGCCCGGCATAAGCTATGTCTCGCTCTATTTCGATATCACGGGCCTGGGCGGGGAGGAGACAGCGGCGGCGAGCTTCCTGGGTGAGCTCCTGGGAAAGGTGGACACCGCTGACCACACGGCGCAGGAGCTCAGCAGCCTGATACGGCTGCACTGCGGCAGCCTCAGCTTCTCCGTAGATGTTTACGAGCGAAGCGCGGAGCGCTACTGCGCAAAGCTGACCGCCAGGGTCAGCGCGCTGGAGAGCAGCATGGGCAAGGCCCTCGGCCTGCTCTCAGAGGTGCTGACAGGCAGCCGGCTCAATTCTGAGAGGGAGATTACCGATATCCTGCGCCAGCGGCGCACGGCGATGCAGCAGCAGCTTGTAAACAACGGCCACGCCTCCGCCATGGGCCGCGCGGCCTCCCAGCTCACGGCGGGCGCCGCCGCAAACGAGTGGGCCAACGGCTACGACTGCTACTGCTGGCTCAAGCGGCAGGCAGCAGGGACGGACTTCACCGCGCTCTCGGAGACGCTGACCGCTCTGGCAGGGCGGATCATCGGCCGCCGCGGGCTGACTGTCAGCGTGACGGGCAAGCGCAGCGCGGAGGTGGACGAGGCCGTGGCCGCGCTGGTCGGCTCCCTTCCGGAGGGCGCAGGCGTGTCCGGCGCCGGCATCGCCGCGCGCGGCCTGCGCCGGGAGGGCATAGAGATACCCTCTGACGTCGGCTATGCCGCCATGGGCGGGCTCAGCGGAGGGCTGGACGGCCGCTGGCAGCTGGCAGGGCGCGTCGTCTCGCTCGAATACCTCTGGAACGCAGTCCGTGTGCAGGGCGGGGCGTACGGCACAGGCATGGTGACCCGCGTGAGCGGCTTCGACGGCTGCTACTCCTACCGCGACCCGAGCGCCGCTGCAACGCTTCGGACCTACGCCGGGGCGCCGCAGTTCCTGCGCGGTTTCGCCTCGGGCGGGCCGGACCTCGACGGCCTCATAACCGGCGCCGTCGCAGCCGGGGAGCCTCTGCTCACTCCGCGCGCCAAAGGCGAGGAGGCCGACGACCTCTATTTCCGCGGCATAACCTATGAAATGCGCCACGCCCGCAGAGCGCAGTTGCTGGGCGGCAGCTGCGCCGACCTCGCTGCAGTGGCAGAGAAGCTGGAACAGGTTTTTGAAAAGCCCGCTGTCTGCGTCCTTGCACCGCGGGCGGAACTTGAGCGCTGCTCCCTGGACGAGGTGCTCGGCCTTTAAGCAAAATAAAACCCGGACCTCCCCCAACACGGGGGAGGTTTTTTTATACCCGTATTTGGTATGTAAGGATTCATTTCCCCTGCATGTCCTTCACTCTTCCTTCTTCCCCAACGGCAGAGAGGCTTAAGGGACACATACGGCCTGAAACGGTAAAAAACGGCCAAAATGCCACTGTGGCGTGCGGCGCTTTAGCTATTTAACAGCACACCGATGAAAATTGCGGCACGAAATTTGGTGTAAATTGTAGTATGTCATCATTGACAATGAGTGCAAATTGTTGTAGCATTTTATTCATCAAAATATATAGGGACTAGGGGTATCGCAAAGAACTGTCCTGAACACCGCTGCCCTGAGCGGCGTTTGGATATAGATCTTTGAAACCTGCTAAAAAAGTCAAGTAAAATTTTCGAGAGAATGAGCAAAAAACGAGCGCACAAATCTAAGCCGCTGAGCATCTCAAAATCGAAATGGCGGCCGGCCAGATGATATAGTGCAGAAAAATCAGTCGTATTCCATGGAATCCAAATAGGCTTTTACAGAAGCGTAGTAGATGCGCAGAAACTTGTTTGCGGAGGCCATCATGTAGACTCGGTAAGGCTTGCCTTCAGAATGTTTCTTGCTCATGAACTGGTAGACCGGCTCATCCATTGGAGCACGTTGCAGGATGACACTCATCACCAGAAAGAGCGTCCTGCGCAGGGAGGCAGACCCCCGCTTGGAAATGCTGCGGCTGCGGACATCCATTTGGCCGGATTGGTAGGGCGGGGCATCAATGCCCGCAAAGGCCACCAGTGCTTTTTTTGAATGAAAACGGCGGACATCGCCAATTTCAGCCATAAGCTGGGGGCCGAGAGAGGGACCAACGCCAAACATCCCCATTACCACAGGATACTCCGGCAGAGAAGCTGCCAGGGACTGCATCTCTTGCTTGAGAGCAGCTAACGCGGCAGAAGTTGCCCGGAGTTGGGAAATAGCCTGTTCTACCAAAAGTTTTGTTGTATCCGTTTTTGGCATGACACCGAAGTGCCCACAGGCAGAGGCGTATATATCCAATGCCTTATTTTCGTTGAAATTGTAGCCGTGCTTTCTGCACCACTTCTGGTATCTGGTGATAAAGGTCTTCTCAGACAGACCGCAGACACACTCGCAGTGCCAAAAAGCATCTACAAAGTCCACCCACTTCTCGCTGCCATCAGCGCGGGGCGGACTGGCAAACAGGCGGTTTGCGTCCGGGAAAGTTGTGTCCAGCAGGGAGATCAGGTTATTCTTCAGCATGGTTTGTACTTTGGAATACTGCTGGTACTGCCGGTAGCAGGTCTTCAGCATGAGCCGGGTATCCTCATCGGGGACATATCTCGGCAGTGTGAGCCAGTGGTCAAGGCCGTAGTTGGCCAGCTTCACAGCATCCTTCTTGTCGGTCTTGGCCCGCCTTAAACTGTTGTTTCCGTAGTCGTGCACCAGCATTGCATTGACTACCGAGACATAAAGCCCCGCGTCGTGGAGTAGCCAGGCCACAGGCGCGTGGTAATTACCCGTGGCTTCCATCACCACACGGGTCTCACCGTCCAGGCTTTTGAGCAGCCTTGCCAGCTCACTCAGTTCGCTGTCGGTGTGAAGTACCTCAAAGGGTGAGACTACCACCTCTCCGAAAGGCCGCATGACTGCGATCATGCTTTTGCCCTTGGAAACATCGATGCCAACGCAGTTCATCCACATTCCTCCAATACAACGAATCTGTGCAACCGGAATCCATCTTTTCTCGCTGCCGATTCAATCTATTGGGTGACACGAACTCCCCGGCATCCGGTAGGCTCAACCTGCTCAAATCGAACGCTGCAACAAGAGGATGGCTGACCGTCTTCAAAGCGGACATACGAAGCCCAAGGGAGTGAACGTCAGCCAGTTGCTCCTCTTATTGTAGCTTAGGCACGAGATGGAGGGAAAGCCGGACTGGCTGCCCGGCTTTCCTGTCCAAATTTATTGTAATAGGGGGAGAAAAAGATGAGAGACTGGATAAAAAACGCATTGGCCCTGGCGTTGTGCCTCGCCATGGTGCTCTCGCTGGCCGCCTGCGGAGGCGCGGACACGCCCGCGGAGACCACGGACACGCCCTCACCGAGCGAGGAGACCCCTGCCGAGGGCGGCATCCTCGAAAACGACGAGGACATCTACATGGCCGCGATGGGCGAGTTTTACGACGCCTATATGGCTGCCTTTGAGGCCGAGACGCTCAGCGAGCGCTGGGCGCTGATGGCAATATCCGAGGCCAAGTTCCTCGAGAGCGGCGTCGCCACGCCGATGTACACCGCGGGCGGCTGCTATGCAATGAGCCGCATGCCCTTCCGCGCGGGCGGCTACGCCTCCTGGCTGGGTGACCGTGTCTACTTTGACCAGATGGTGCTTACCAACGAGATAATAACCACCGAAGACTATGAGCACCTCGTCGAGCTCTGGTACGAGCTCACCGGCACCGGTACCTATACCCAGAGCGCCGTAGAGTACCTGACCGAGAAGGGATACACCTTTACCGACACCGCCACCACCACCTTCGACCGCGTCGGCACCACCTGGGATTTCCTTAGCGACGGGGATTTCCACGACGACGCGAGTTTCATCGACTACCTCTACCAGTACGACAGCGAGGGCGTGCTCCAGCCCCATCTCGCCACGAGTTATGACGTCAGCGAGGACGGCCTGACCTATACCTTCTACATCCGCGAAGGCGTGGCCTGGGTGGACAGCCAGGGCCGCCAGGTCGCTGAGCTGACTGCAGACGACTGGGTCGCGGGCCTGCAGCATGTGGCCGACGCGGGCGGCAGCGCCATAAACATGCTCCTTGGCGTGCTTGAGGGCATCGACGCCTACGTTTACGGCGAGACGACGGACTTCTCCACAGTCGGCGTCAAGGCTGTTGACGACTACACCCTCCAGTACACGCTCACTGAGGAGTGCCCGTACTTCATGACCATGATAGCCGACGCCTGCTTCACCCCCATGAGCCGCAACTACTATCTGAGCCAGGGCGGCGTGTTCGGCATAGCGGAGTACGACGAGGCCATAGCCAGCAGCACCTATATGTACGGCACTGATCAGGACCATATCGCCTACTGCGGCCCCTACCTGTGCACGAACGTCACGGATAAGAACTCCATCAACTACATAGCCAACGAGAGCTACTGGAACGCCGAAAACGTCCAGATAAAGGCCGTGAACTTCATCTATGACGACGGCAGCGACGTCACCCGCGAGTACAACGACTTCACCGTGAACGGCGTAGGTACCACCATGGTGCTCGACACCGCCCAGCTTGAAATGGCAAAGAAGGACGGCAACTTCGACAAGTACGTCCACGTAGCGCCCAACGTCACGAACATTTTCCTTATGTGGTTTAACGAGAACCGCCAGGTCTACGCGAACGTCCCGGACGGCGCCTGTGTGTCGCAGAAGACCGATGAGCAGAAGGAAGTCAGCCGCGCGGCCCTTCAGAACCAGCACTTCCGCCTGGCCCTCGGCTACTCCATCGACCGCGCCAGCTACATCTCCCAGAGCCTGGGCGAGGACCTCAAGTATGTCTGCCTGCGCAACAGCTATGTGCCCGGCGACTTCGTCAGCCTGGAGGAGGACGTCACTGTTGATATAAACGGCACGCCCACGAGCTTTGAGGCGGGCACCTTCTACGGCGAGATAGTCCAGGCCCAGGTCACGGCCGACGGATATCCTTTCAAGGTTTGGGACGAGGAAAACCACTCCAGCGACGGCTTTGACGGCTGGTACAACGTGGAAAACGCCTTGAGCGAGCTCGAACTCGCCATTGAGGAGCTCGGCGCCATGGGCTACGAGGTGAGCGCTGAGAACCCGATCGTCCTCGATTACCCCTACAGCGCCTACAACGAGACCGCCACGAATCAGGCGGTCGTGCTCAAGACCTGCATAGAGCAGGCCCTGGGCGGCGTGGTCCAGCTCTCGCTCATCGAGTGCCAGGACGCGACTGAGAACCTGAATGCGTGGTTCAACACCAACTCCGGCGCCGAGTACAACTACGACCTCGGCGGCATGGGCGGCCTCGGCGCCGACTTCGGCGACCCCGAGACCTACCTCGACGGACTGCTGCCCTACGGCGACGGCTTTGCCATCCGGAAGATGGGCATCTGGTAATACACCACAAGAGCAATGGAAGCAATCCAGGCGGGGCGGATGGCTAGCGCCATCCGCCTCTCCCCATTAAAGGGAGCGCGCTTATGGTAAAGTATTTTTTCAGACGGTTTTTCCGAGGCTGCATCTCGGTTGTTATAGCTATAGCGCTTATAATGATGATGGTCTTCTCCTGGCTGGACGACACGCTCATTTTCGCGGAGGACGAGCAGTATGTGAAGCTGAGCAACAACCAGAGGACCCTCTACATGTACCAGAAATGGGAGGAGTACGACTACCTCGACTACGTGCCGTATACCGATTGGCTCAATCAGCTCGTCGCGAGCGGGGAGCTCGATGAGGAGGAACGCTCCGACGCGGCTGCCATCGGGCGCACTCCTGAGCGAGACAGCGACGAAGTTGCGGGCTACATCGCGCGCTTCACCGAGGAGTATGAGGCCCTGGGCTACACTGTGGTACGCCTGGACGCGGTAATGGCGACGCCGAACCGCGTCGCGACCGGCGGCACAGCCAGCCTCTTCGCCTATCAGAACACCCCGCTCCTCATACGCCTGTGGAACTTTTTTACCGGCATCTTTGAATTTGACAACATCAACTACGTCGAAGAGAACATCGAGGACAGGGGCCTCACCTTCACGCTTTACGACCCGGCCTACGGCGGGGAAAAGTTTTCCCCGGCGATCCTGGGTAACGGTACATTCCACAAGTACCTGCTCTACTTCGACAACCGTTTTCCGTATATACATCAGAATTTCCTGACCATGCGCCTCGGCACTAGCTACAGCGTCAACAAGGGCGTGGACGCCTTTGAGACGATGGTCCAGCCGCAGGGCAACTACGTCCGTTCGACCACCTATTACCCGAGTGGCGCCGTCCAGAACAGCGCGGACGACCTGCACTCGGCGACCTACCTTGCGGGCTCGCGGGAGCTGAACCTGGTCTATGCCGAGCTCTATAACGACGATTATACCAACGTGTCGCTGGTGAAGGACAGCGGTTCGCGCATGTATTACTCCTTCATCGTCAGCATCATCGCCTCGGCCCTGGCCTATATGCTGGGCCTGCCGCTGGGCATACTCATGGCAAAGAAAAAGGACACCTGGGTGGACAGCCTGGGCAATGCCTATGTCGTGCTCATCATGGCCGTGCCGGGACTGGCCTATATGCTCATGCTCAAGGCGGTGGGCAACAAGATGGGCCTGCCTACGACCTTCTCGCTCGATAGCCCGACCTGGCTCATGTACATAATGCCCATCGCCTCGTCGGCCATCAGCGCCATAGCGGGCGAGATGCGCTGGATGCGCAGGTACATGGTGGACCAGATGAACTCCGACTACGTGAAGTTCGCCCGAAGCGAGGGCCTGAGCGAGCGGGAGATATTCACCAAACACATCTTCAAAAACGCCGCGATACCGATAGTCCACGGCATACCGGGCTCCATAACCGGCGCGCTCTCCGGCGCGATAATCATGGAGCAGGTGTACCTCATCCCCGGCGTCGGCGGGCTGCTGGTGCAGGCCATTGGGGCTTACGACAACGCCGTCATCGTCGGCGTGGCGCTGTTCTACGGCGTGCTGTTCATCATCTCCGCCATCATGGGCGACATACTCATGGCGGTCATGGACCCGCGCATCTCCTACACATCTAAAGCGAGGTGATTTTAGATGGCAGTTGCAACGCAAGAAGATTTTGTGCGCCTTGACGACACCGGGCTTACGGATGAGGAGCTCTTCGAGCGCGTCCCGCAGGACGTGGCCGCTGTTGAGAAGATAACGGCGCCGCGGTATTCCTACTGGCACAGCGTGTTTAGGGTGTTCTTCCGCAAAAAGACCAATATAATCATCCTTGTTATGTTCGCCGTCATCATCGCCTTCACCTATGTGTATCCCGCCGTCATGGGATACGACCGCTACGGCAACATCATGGACTCGGCGGCGAAGCATCTGTCCCCGAGCGAGGCCATAGAGAAGTTCGGCTTCTCCATCAGGTGGATCTTCGGCACCGGAGCTTCCGGGCAGTCCACCTTCGACTCCATGTGGTACGGCGCGAGGATAAGCCTTTCGCTGGCCTTCCTGTGCACCATCATAAACTTCTCAATAGGCATCGTCGTCGGCGCGATTTGGGGCTTTTCCAAGAAGGTGGACCTCGTAATGAACGAGGTGCGCAACGTGGTCAGCAACGTACCCGGCACGCTCATCATCTCCGTCTGGGTCCTGGTGTTTTCGCCCAGCTTCGGCACGCTGCTGTTTGCGATGTGCGTCACGGGCTGGATAGGCATTGCGTATTCGCTCAGGACGCAGGTCATAATCATCCGCGACCGCGAATATAACCTCGCCTCCCGCTGCCTGGGCTCCTCCACCGCGCGCATCGCGGTGAAGAATATCCTGCCCTTCATGATCAGCTTTATAGTCACCATCATGGCGCAGCAGATACCGGCTTACATCGCCAGCGAGGCTTTCCTGAGCTACATCGGCCTCGGCATCTCGGATACTACGCTCGGCAAGATACTTTTCAACTCGCAGAGCGCCATGGTTACTCCCGGATGGGGGTGGGAGTTCTGGTGCCCCGTCATGCTCAGCGCGTTCATCTCCGTTGTGCTTTTCCTCATCGGCCAGAACCTCGGCGACGCCGCCGACCCGAGGACGCATATGTAACAGGGGAGCGGAAGTCATGGAAGATAAGAAGGTACTGCTGTCAATAAGGACCTCTGGGTCAAGTTCCGCGTCCGCGGCCGGGTGCTGACGGCAATCAGGAACGTGTCGCTGGACATATACGAGAACGAATCCATAGCCATCGTGGGCGAATCCGGCTGCGGCAAGAGCGTGCTCACCAAGACCTTTGCCGGCATGCTCGACAACAACGGCTTTATCGACGGCGGCGACATAATATTTAACGACGAAACTCTAAGTGACGTGAGCTTCAACATAGGCGCGGGCGCGATAGCCAAAGCCGAGGCGAGGCTGAACGAATATTCCAAGTTTGAGCTCGGCGTGCGGACCTTCCAGGAAATGCGCGCCCTGGAGCAGGACAGGCAGGAGCGTCTCACGCTCAGCCGGGAAGACGCCGAGGCCTTTGAAAAGCAGCGGCGCGAGCTGCGGTTCCAGCGTACCCAGCTGCAAAACCACAAGCAGACGCTGGACCGCTCCAAGGAAAAGGCGGAGATGAAGGAAACCGCGCGCAAGATCGCGCAACTTGACGACAAGCTGGCCGAGCTGGAGCGCAGACGGAAAGCCACCGTGCGTGAGCACAGCGCAAAAACCAAGGCCGACTCCGCCTACAACGCGGAGTACGAAAGGCGCATGTCCGCGCTCAAAGAGCGCTACGCCCGAGAGTGCTCGGGAGAGATAACCGCCGCCCAACGGGCGCGTAACCTCGTCCTGGCCAAGGAAGTCTGCCTTTCCCTGGGCAGGTACCCGCTCAAGGGCCGCCGGAAGCTGGAGGGCAAGCTCTACGACGCGATAAAGCAGGCCATGACCACGGGCGCCGACCTCTCCGACGAGGCGCAGCTGAACAGCATCTTTGAAAATGCTGTTTTCCGCGTGAAATACCTTGGGGAAGAGGGCGGAAGGCTCCACGGCGCTCTGGTCCTCAACCTTGCGCGCACCGACTGCGTCGTGGACTGGACGAAGATACGCGGGCAGAGGATAGCCACCATATTCCAGGACCCGATGACGAGCCTGAACCCCATCATGACCATAGGCAGCCAGATAACCTCGGTCATAATGAAGCACCAGAACGTCTCGGAGATAGAGGCCAGGAAACGCGCCATCGTGCTCATGAAGAAGGTAGGCATCCCCAACGCGGAAAACCGCTTTGACGACTATCCCTTCCAGTACTCCGGCGGCATGCGCCAGCGCATAGTCATCGCGATAGCGCTGTCCTGCCAGCCGAAGATACTCATCTGCGACGAGCCGACGACGGCGCTGGACGTCACCATCCAGGCTCAGATAATTAAGCTTATCAAGGATTTGCAGAAGGAATTTGGATACACCATCGTCTTTATCACGCACGACCTGGGCGTCGTGGCGAACGTTGCCGACAGGGTGGCCGTGCTCTACGCGGGGCAGATAGTGGAGCTTGGAACGGTGGAGGAGGTCTTTTATGACCCGCGCCACCCCTACACCTGGGCGCTGCTGAGCTCTCTTCCCCAGCTGATGGACCGGGGGACGAAGCTCTATTCCATCGCCGGCACTCCGCCGAGCCTCTACAACGAGATAGTGGGCGACGCCTTTGCCCCGCGCAACCCCTACTGCCTGCGCGTGGATACCCTGCGTGAGCCGCCGATGTTCAAGGTCTCGGAGACGCACTATGCCAAGACCTGGCTGCTCGACCCGCGCGCCCCAAAGGTGGAAAAGCCGGAGATAATACACGACATCCACGGCACCCTCATAAAAGTGTTCAACATATAGGAGGTGGTCACGCATGGCTAAAGAGAAAAACACCGCGGCCCTGGACGCCAGCGCGGACCATTTCCCTGAGCACGGCCCTGTGGATAAAAGCGGCAGGGAAGTACTGCTCTCGCTCAGGCACGTGGACATAAACTTCGGCAAGGGCGAGAACCGCGTCCGCGCCGTGCAGGATGTGAGCTTTGATATCTACAAGGGCGAGACATTTTCGCTCGTGGGCGAGTCCGGCTCCGGCAAGACGACTATAGGCCGCGCCGTCATACGCGCCAACACCTGCTCGAACGGCGAGATACTCTACAAGGGCGTCAGGATATCCGGTAAAATACCTCACAGCCTGGACCGCGAGATAATCCGCAACATCCAGATGGTGTTCCAGGACCCCGCGGCCTCGCTGAACGAGCGCGCGACGGTGGATTATATCATTTCCGAGGGCCTCTATAACTTCCACCTCTACGAGAACGAGGCTGACCGCGTCCGCAAGGTGGAAAGGATAATCGAGGCCGTCGGCCTGCTGCCCGAGCACCTGACCCGCTATCCTCACGAGTTCTCGGGCGGCCAGCGCCAGCGCGTGGGACTCGCCAGAGCAATGGTCATGGAGCCGGAATTCGTCGTCGCGGACGAACCCATCTCCGCGCTGGACGTCTCCATCCGCGCGCAGATACTGAACCTTATGAACAAGTTCCAGGCGGAGCAGGGTACGACCTACATGTTCATCGCCCACGACCTGTCCATAGTCCGCTATATCTCTGACCGCATAGGCGTTATTTATAAGGGCAAGATAGTTGAGATAGCCTCGTCGGAGGAGCTTTTCGACTATCCGCTGCACCCATACACCCGCTCTCTCATCTCCGCCATCCCACTGCCCGATCCGCAGCTGGAAAAGCACAAGGTGCTCTACACATATGACCCCTCGATGCACAACTATACGGATGAGACACATCCTGAGCTCGTGGACATCGGACACGGGCACTTCGTGTACGGCAGTCCGGAGGAGATAGCCGAGTACAGGGCGCTCCGGGAGCGCGGAGAGCCTCTCAAGAGCCTCTCGATCGTCGGCGTGAACGCCGAGGCCCCGGAGGAGGGCGGCGAGGTGAACCTGGCTGCCAGCGAAGTTATTTTGGACAGGCCGGTGCACGACACGGGCAGCGCGTGGTACGCGATACTTTCCTTCTTCCTGCCGATACTCGGGCTTATCGCGGCCTTCGTCTTCCGGAGGCACAACTACATACGCAATTACAAGGCCTGCCGCAAGGGCGTCATAGCCTTCGCGGCCACACTTGGCGTGTGCGTTGCCCTGCTGCTGCTCTTCATCGTCATCGCCATCTTGTAGCAGATGAAAAGAAAGCCCCTATCCAATGACAGGCCAGCCATCCAAAAGAGCATAAAGATCCAGCTGCCGGAGGGCAGACTGGGCCTGCGTCTGGCGCTGGTAATAGTCCTAATAGCCCTGGCCGTGGGCTCCTTCGCCCTGGGCATCAACTCGATCTTCAGTACTGAGGCAGGCCTTGCGGAGGTAAGCGCCCTCAGCGGCGAGATGAACGCCGGGGAGAGCTTCACCTTTTATTATTACCTGGGCTATGACGGGACCAATGCCACGGACGAGCGGCGCACCCTGCGCAGCCTGTATACCGAAGCCGCGACGGACGCACTGGAGCTCTTCGGCGCGGATATCGAGTCCGAGACTGTCGGCCTCTGCTATATAAGCCGCCACCCCAACGAGGATATCGAGGTCGGGCAGGCGCTGTATTCCGCCTTTGAGCTGCTGGAGGAGAGCGGCACGCGTTATCATTACCTTGCCCCTCTGTACGCGCAGTACCACGCGCTGTGCAGCTCCCAGAGCGACGTCGAGGCTGCGCAGTACGACCCGCGGCTGGACGCTGCGCAGGGCGAATTCTTTGCGCGCACCGCCGCCTTTGCCTCTGACGAGGGCTCCGTGGACATAGAGCTGCTGGGCGAGGGCCGGGTGAGGCTCAGCGTCTCGGAGGAGTACCTCGCCTTCGCGCAGGAAAACGGCATAAGCTCCTTCGTGGACCTCGGCTGGATGGAAAACGCCTTCATCGCGGACTACATCGCCGGTGCGCTGATCGAGGCCGGGTATACGCGCGGCGCGCTTATAAGCGACGACGGCTTCATGCGCTGCCTGGACGGTGAGACCGGCACGGAGTATTCCTTCGACTTCTCCCACAGGGAGGGAAATACCGTCACGAACCTTGCAACGCTGCACTTTTCAGGCAGCGTCAGCCTCGCCTGCCTGCGCGACTATCCCGCAGCCGGCTCCGGCGCGGCTGGGTATTACCAATACGAGGACGGCTCTCTGCGCTCTTCCTACCTGGATACGGCGGACGGACTGGACCGCTGCTGCGTGCCCGAACTGTGCGGCAGCTCCTTCGATACCGGCTGCGCCGGCCTGGCGCTGAAGCTCGCGCCGCTGTTCATTGCCGACAGCTTGGATGCGGAAGCGTTTGAAATGCTTGAAATAGCTGGCATTACGGTGTATTATACGAGCAATGGCGCGCTTTGCTCAACGGCGGATGCCTGAGAAATGTGCGCGTATCGCAATACGCTAAATTGCCAAAATGGGTATTGACATCATACCCATCAGGGGTATACTATAATTACCCCTGATGGGTATCTGCATGGAAGGAGCTTATCATGGGAGAAACAAAAAAGTGTTGTTGCCAGCGGACGAAGGAGAGGACGCCTGAGGAGTACAAGAAGCTGATACACCGGCTCAACCGCATCGAGGGCCAGGTGCGCGGCATACGCGGGATGGTAGAAAAGGGGGTATATTGCCCTGACATCCTGGTGCAGTCCGCGGCGGTGACGGCGGCGATGAACGCCTTCAACCGCGAGCTTCTGAGCGACCACATCCGCACCTGCGTCGTCGATGACATCCGCGAGGGCAACGACGAGACCATCGACGAACTGCTTAAAACGATGCAGAAGTTGATGAGGTGATCGTTTTTAGGGAGGGAAAGGTATCGTATGAAGCAGTATACTGTAACAGGTATGAGCTGCGCGGCATGCAGTGCAAGGGTCGAGAAGGCCGTGAACGCCGTCCCGGGCGTGACGAGCTGCTCGGTCAGCCTGCTGACGAATTCCATGGGCGTTGAGGGCACTGCCTCCAGCGCGGACATAATAAAGGCCGTTGTGGATGCGGGCTACGGCGCGAGCGAAAAGGGCGCGGGCAGCGCAAAAAAGAGCACGTCCAGCACCATCGCCGAGGCGGAAGCCGCCCTGGAGGACCACGAGACGCCGGTGCTGAAGCGCCGCCTGATCTCGTCTGTCGGCTTCCTCATAGTGCTCATGTATTTCTCCATGGGCGCCATGATGTGGGGCTGGCCTCTGCCGGAATTCCTGGCCACGAACTACATGGCCCAGGCGCTTATCCAGCTCTATTTGACTGTTATAGTCATGATCATCAACAAGAAGTTCTTCATCTCCGGCTTCAAGAGCCTTGCGCACAGGGCACCCAATATGGATACCCTGGTCGCCCTCGGCTCCTCCGCCGCCTTCGTGTGGAGCTCCTACGCCCTCTTTGAGATGACGACCTACAGCGACCCGATGGACCAGATGCACGTCATGCACACTGAGTTCTATTTCGAGGCCGCGGCCATGATACTGACCCTCATCACCGTAGGCAAGATGCTTGAAGCTCGCAGCAAGGGCAAGACCACGGACGCCCTCAAGAGCCTCATGAAGCTCGCGCCCAAGACCGCCACCGTCCTGCGCGACGGGCAGGAGGTCACGGTCGGGGTGGACGAGGTCGAGAAGGGCGACATCTTCGTCGTCCGCCCGGGCGAGAATATACCCGTGGACGGCGTTGTGCTTGAAGGCCACAGCGCCGTGAACGAGAGCGCCCTGACCGGCGAGAGCATCCCCGTGGACAAGGCGGAGGGCGACACCGTCTCCGCCGCCACGCTCAACCAGAGCGGCTTCATAAAGTGCCGGGCCACCCGTGTCGGCGAGGATACGACCCTCAGCCAGATAATCCAGATGGTCTCCGACGCAGCCGCCACCAAGGCCCCCATCGCCAAGGTCGCTGACAAGGTCTCCGGCATCTTCGTCCCCACCGTCATCACCATCGCGGTGATCACCACCGTCGTGTGGCTGCTCATAGGCCAGAGCTTCGGCTACTCCCTGGCCCGCGGCATCTCCGTGCTGGTCATCAGCTGCCCCTGCGCGCTGGGCCTTGCGACGCCCGTCGCCATCATGGTCGGCAACGGCATGGGCGCGAAAAACGGTATCCTGTTCAAGACCGCGGCCTCCCTGGAGGAAGCGGGCAAGATGGACATCGTCGCCCTCGACAAGACCGGCACCATCACCTCCGGCGAGCCGAAGGTCACGGATATCATACCCGCCGAGGGCGTGAGCGAGGACGAGCTCATGCGCCTCGCCCTGGCCCTGGAGCAGAAGAGCGAGCACCCGCTGGCCCGCGCCATCATGCAGCGCGGCGAGGAGCTGGGTATGAAGGCCCCCGAAGTCAGCTCCTTCGAGGCCCTGCCGGGCAACGGCGTCATCGCCAGCATGGGCGGCAAGGAGCTCGCCACCGGCAACCACAAGTTCATCATCACCAAGGCCGCCGTCACGGACGACATGCGCGCGAAGGCCGAGGCCCTTGCCGAGCAGGGCAAGACCCCGCTGTACTTTGCCGAGGGCGGAGCCCTCGCCGGTATAATCGCCGTGGCCGACGTCATCAAGGAGGACAGCCCGCGCGCTGTGCAGGAGCTGCGCAACATGGGCATCCGCGTAGTCATGCTCACCGGCGACAACGAGCGCACCGCGAAGGCCATCGGCGCCCAGGCGGGCGTGGACGAGGTCATAGCCGGCGTCCTGCCCGACGGCAAGGAGAGCGTCATCCGCAAGCTTATGAAGCAGGGCAAGGTCGCCATGGTCGGCGACGGCATCAATGACGCGCCCGCACTGACCCGCGCCGACATAGGCATAGCCATCGGCGCCGGCACGGACGTCGCCATTGACGCCGCGGACGTCGTGCTCATGAAGAGCCAGCTCTCGGACGTCCCCGCCGCCATCCGCATGTCCCGCGCCACGCTGCGGAACATCCACGAGAACCTGTTCTGGGCCTTCTTCTATAACACCATCGGCATCCCCATCGCCGCGGGCTGCTTTGTTTGGGCGGGCCTGACGCTCAACCCGATGCTGGGCGCGGCTGCGATGAGCCTCAGCTCCTTCTGCGTCGTGTCGAACGCCCTGCGCCTGAACCTCTTCAAGATGTACAACGCGAGCAAGGATAAGCCGCGCAAACACAAGGCTGCCGCCGCCCCCGCAGAGGAGGAAGAGGAGCTCATAGAGGTCGCTATGCGCATCGACGGCATGATGTGCGGCCATTGCGAGAAGACCGTCACCGAAGCGCTCTCCGCCGTTGAGGGCGTCGAGGACGTCAGCGCCAGCGCTGAGAAGGGCATCGCAAAGTTTAAGATCCACCCGGACACCAGTGAACAGGCGCTCAAAGACGCGGTCACCAAGGCGGGGTACATATTTGTCGGTTTTGGCGAGAACGTCACCGCCTGCCCCATAACCGGTACGGTCGAGAAGACCATGAAGATAGAGGGCATGATGTGCGAGCACTGTGAGCGCGCCGTTAAAGCCGCGCTTGAGGCCGTAGAGGGCGTAGAGACCGTAACGGCCGACGCGAAGGCCGGCACCGCGACCATACGCCTGCAGCCCGGCACGAGCGAGGAGGCTATGTTCGAGGCGGTCAAGAAGGCCGGCTACGTCCCCCACGGCTTTGCCGGGGACGAGGCCGTCACGAGGACCGTGAAGATAGAGGGCATGATGTGCGAGCATTGTGAAAGGGCCGTAAATGAAGCTCTGGGCGCCGTCGCGGGCGTGGAGAGCGTCAAGGCCGACGCCAAGGCGGGGACTGCCGCCGTCACCATGCGGCCCGATACTGACGAGGAGGCCGTGAAGGCCGCCGTCGTTAAAGCCGGCTACGTTTTCCTCGGCATCGAGTGATTCACCCGAGCCCGGATATAAATGCAAGTTTAAGGAGGAAATTTATAATGAAGAAGCTCATGAAGGTTGAAGGCATGCACTGCGGCGGCTGCTCCGGCCGTCTTAAGAGGACCCTCGAAGCCATGGAGGGCGTTGAGAGCGCCGAGGCCAGCCACGAGGAAGGCACCGCTTCCGTCGTCTGCAACGAGAGCGTTACCGACGAGGCCCTCAAGGCCGCCGTCGAGGGTGCGAACTTCAAGTTCGTCAGCATCGAGACCGTCGCCTGAATGATAACGGTAAAGCAGAGCCCGCTCCCCGGCGGGCTCTGTCCGCATATGCGGGGGGATGGGAATGTAAGCCGCAATTTTGATGCCCGAAGCGTCCGAATTGCGGCTTTTGTTTTTGCGCGGATGCATAAATCACCACAAAGACCTTTACAAGCCGGAAACACCAAAAACCAGAATATTTTTCATGCATCACCAAAACGCCTGAATATTGTTTTGAATAAACTACGCAAATAGCCCCGAACAAAGGGGCTTTTATTTGTGTAAAACAGAAAATAATTTATATTATAAGGAAAACAGATTGACAACCAGAATAATATTCTGTATTTTTGATTTAAAGGAGAGAAAGATGTATGCATATTGGTTTCGAGGTAATCAAGGATTTATCGAATAATCTCGGCAGGCTCCTTGGTCCGGACTGTGAGGTAGTCGTTCACGATTTTACTAACGGTTTGGAGCATACTATCGTACACATCGTAAACGGACATGTGTCCGGCAGGGAAGTGGGCGGCTGCCCCACAAACCTGTTTTTTGAGAACGTCAACTCAATTTGCGACAAGAAAGAGGAATACGCGGAATACTACACCACGACTGAGGACGGGCGTACCATTCGCTCCTCTACCACGCTCATCAAGGACGAAGAGGGCCAGCTGGTAGGCGCCATGTGCATCAATATTAATATAACCGGCCTGCTGTCCGCTCGGAGCATGCTCAACAGCGTGATAGGCAAGGGTGCGCAGGAGGACGCAGGCACCGAGACTGAAAAATTTGCTAGGAACGTCCAAGAACTCATGAAGCACTTCTTCTCGGAGGTGGAGCGCGAGGTCGGCAAACCGGCATCCGAGATGAACCGGCAGGAGAAGATGCGCGCCCTGGCCTATCTTGACTCCAGGGGCGTTTTCCAAATCGCCAAGGCCCATGTCCACCTGTGCAAGTTTTTCGGCATATCCAAATTTACGCTTTATAACTATCTGGACGAGGTAAGAAAGAGCGGCTCGTCGGAGTAACACCCTGTGTATGCGCGCCGTGACCGGGCTTCTGGAAACGGCCGCAACTAAATATGAGGAGGAAAAGGAATGAAAATCAGAAGAACACTGGCTCTTGTGCTTGCAATAGTGATGGCGTTCTCTCTGGCGGCCTGCGGAAATGCCGAGCCCGCCGGAGATGATGGCAGCGAAGCCAAGACCGAGATCGTGGCCGCGCTTAACAGCGTGCCTGGCAACCTGGATATCTCTGCGACCATGGGCGTCGCGCTGCTGAGCGTCTCTCCCCACATCTATGACTACCTCATAGACATGGACGAGGACTACAACTTCATCCCGGCCATAGCCACCTCTTGGGAGAGGGTTGACGACACCACCTGGACCTTCGAGTGCGACGTCTCCGGCTATACTTTCTCCAACGGCGACCCGCTGGAGATGGATGACATCATTTTCTCGATTGACCACCTCTACGACTGCGCCCCCATGGCCTCCTATGTGAGCAACATCGAGGATTATTACTATGAGGGCAACACCCTGACCATCAAGATGGTCGAGCCGAACCAGCTGACGATACGCAACATTTTCCCCACGCTCTGCCCCATCCTCAACAAGTCCTACTGCGAGGAGAAGGGCGAGGCCGCCTTCATCAACTCCGAGTGCGGCACCGGCCCCTACAAGATAACTTCCTATGTCCCCGGCGACAGCATAGTTCTTGAGCGTCGTGATGACTACACCGGCACGATGCCCCAGCTGACCAAGATAACCTTCAAGCAGATCGACCAGGCCGCGAACCGCTACATTGCGCTTGAGACCGGCGAGGTGCAGTTTGCCAACGAGCTTGGCTACCGCGACTATCTGCGCGCCGTGGACAACACCGATCTGGAGACCTATGAGATGGCCGCCACCGGTCTGACCTTCTTTGCCTTCAACACTTCCAAGCCCCCCTTCGACGACGTGCGCGTGCGCCTGGCCATGTGCTACGCGATGGACCGCGAGTCCTGGTGCGCCATAACCGAGGGCGTCGAGCCCCTGTACACGATGGTGTCCAGCGCCTACGTCGGCGCCGCCGAGAAGCCGGCCAGCTCCATCGAGTTTGACCTCGACAAGGCCAAGGAGCTGCTTGAGGAGGCCGGCTACAACGAGTCCAACCCCCTGAGCTTCGAGATACAGATTTACGAGTCCTCTCCTGCGGCTGAGGCCTATCAGTCCACGCTCCGCTCCATCGGCGTCAACGCCTCCATCACCATGTATGAGCGCGGCACCGTCACCAACATGTGCAGGAGCGGCGAGCACGGCATGGCGCTCATGTCCCTGTACAGCGTCTCCGGCAGCGCGCTGTTCGAGGCCGGCTGCTACCGCAACGGCAACATGCGCAACTTTGCCCTCTATGAGAACGACGAGCTCGACGAGCTCATCCACCAGGCGGAGATCCAGCCCACTGAGGAAGAAATGAACGTCTATATAAATGAGGCTCACGAGGCCGCCACGAAGTATATGCCCTTCCTGCCCGTGGCCAACCTCATGCTCTACGGCGCTCAGGATTCTTCGCTCCAGGGCGTGCTGGTCCGTCCGGACTGCTCCTTCAACTTCCGCAACGCCTACTTTGCCTGATATCATCCACAAGTAAATCGCACAGCTATGAAGGAAAGGGACGTAAGAGCCCTTTCCTTCATATAAGGGGAGACTGCGTATGGCAAGATACATTCTCAAAAGACTGATACTCATCATTCCCATACTGATTGCGGTCAGCATAGCTGTTTTCCTGCTGCTGTCACTGAGCCCCAACGACCCGGCGCTCCTCATCCTGGGCGCCAACGCGTCTGAGGCTGACCTGGAGATGTTCCGGGAGCAGCACGGCTTGAACCTGCCGCTGGTGACGCAGTACCTGAACTATATGTCCGGCCTGCTTCAGGGAGATATGGGTACCTCGTATAAGACGATGCAGGATGTCTCGCTCATGATAGGCATCCGCATCTGGAACACGCTCATTCTCTGTGCGGGCGCCTGCCTGCTCATAACCATACTGGGTGTCATCCTGGGCATAGCCATGGCTCTCAGGCAGAATTCCTTCTTCGACAATGTGATGCGCGTCATAGTGCTCATATTCTCGGCAATGCCGCAGTTCTGGCTGGGCATGATGCTCATCCTGCTGCTGTGCGTACATTGGAGGTTGCTGCCGCCGATGGGCGATATCTCCGATTTCAGCAGCATGATACTCCCCTGGCTGTGTACCGCAATGGGCGGCATCACGGTCGTCTCGCGTACCACGCGCTCGTCCATGCTTGAGATAATCCACCAGGATTACATCAGGACCGCCCGCGCGAAGGGGCTCAGGGAGAAGTACATCGTCCGCCGCCACGCGCTCAAGAACGCTCTGCTGCCCATCATAACGGTCCTCGGACGCTATGTGGGCGCGAGTTTCGGCGGCGCGGTCGTGGTCGAGAACGTGTTCTCCATAAACGGCATCGGCAAAATGATGGTCGATGCCCTCAGGCAGAAGGATATCCCCGTCGTAATGGGCAGCGTAATGATATCCGCGCTGCTCATGGCGGTGGTGAACCTGATAACCGATATCGCCTATGCCTATGTTGACCCGCGCATAAAATCCCAGTACGTCGGCAAGAAACGCAAAAAGAAGACCGTGCATGTTGAAGAGGGGGTGAGCGCCGCATGACAAGAAGAGAAAAACGAGCTTTCATCCAGCGCTCGTCCACCAAGGAGATGTGGTACAGGCTCCGGCACAACACCTCGGCCATCGTAGGCACGATACTTTTCATCGTTATAGCCGCGTCTTGCTTCGCCTCGCCGCTCTACCTCGACTATGAGGAGGACATCATCAAGGTCGATGCCGTCAACAAGCTCGAAGGCCCGTCCCTGGAGCACCTGTGCGGCACGGACGAGCTGGGGCGCGACGTGCTCTACCGCATACTCTGGGGCGGCAAGACCTCGATACTTATGGGCCTCATATCTCTGGGCATAGCCTTTGTAATGGGCATAATTCTGGGTACGGTGGCGGCCTATTTCGGCAAGACAGTGGACATGATAATAATGCGTGCGCTTGACGTAGTCATGGCCCTGCCTATCCTGATACTGATGATAACGCTGGCGGCTGTGGTGCCGCCGACAAACGTGAACCTGGTGCTCATCATCGCCATTGCGCTCATCCCGCAGGAGGTGCGCCTGGTGAGGGCGCAGGTGCTCCAGCTCATAGACAAGGAGTACATTGAGGCCGTGCGCATCCAGGGCGGCAGCGTCATGCGCATAATCGTGAAGCACATCATCCCGAACGCCATCGGCCCCATCATCACCACCGCAATGATAGACATCGCCTCCGCGATAACCACCATTTCCACGCTGAGCTTCATGGGCCTCGGCATACAGCCGCCGGACCCGGAGTGGGGCTCCATGCTGTCCAACGGCAACGAGGTCATCCGCGACGCGTGGAACGTCTCGACCTTCCCGGGCATCGCTCTGCTGCTGACGGTCATCTCCCTGACCCTCATCGGCGACGGCCTGCGGGATGCGCTTGACCCCAGAATGAGGAGATGAGCAGTATGAGCGAGAAAGTAATCGACGTCAAGGGCCTGAAGGTGCGTTTTGAGACGGACAGGGGCTGCGTCTACGCCGTGAACGGCGTGGACCTGAGCCTGAACGCCGGCGAGACCCTCGGCCTTGTCGGCGAGACCGGAGCCGGCAAAACGACAACGGCGCTCGCGCTGCTCAGGCTGCTTGAGAAGTCTACCGCCCGCGTGGAGAGCGAGCACATGCTCTACTGCGGCGAGGAGATAAGCGAGATGAGCGAGGAGGAGATGCGCCGTCTCCGCGGCCGCGACATGACCATGATATTTCAGGACCCGATGACGGCCCTGAACCCGGTGCTGCGCATAGTGGACCAGGTGTCCGAGATATTCCGCGCCCACCAGAACATGAACCGGCACGAGGCCGAGCAGGCGGCTCTGAAGACCCTGGAGATGGTGCGTATCCCGCCCGAACGGGCCTACGAGTATCCGCATCAGTTCTCGGGCGGAATGAAGCAGCGCGTCGTCATAGCCATGGCGCTGGCCTGCTCGCCCAAGGTGCTCATCTCCGATGAGCCCACCACGGCGCTGGACGTCACCATCCAGGCCCAGGTCCTGAAGCTCATCAAGGAGCTCCAGACCAACATGAATACCGCCATGATAATGATAACGCACGATTTCGGCATAGTGGCGGAGACCTGCGACAAGGTGGCGGTCATGTACGCGGGCGAGATAATCGAATCCGGTTCCCTGGAGAGCATATTCACGAACGCCTCCCATCCGTATACTGTGGGCCTGTTCCACGCGGTGCCGAGCCTCACCTCGAACCGCGAGTTCCTGTATCAGATAGACGGCCTCATGCCTGACCCTATGCTGGTGAACGAGGGCTGCCCCTTCGCGGAGCGCTGCAAGTACGCAAATGACGTCTGCCGCAGCAAGAAGCCGGAAAAGACCCGCCTTAACGACGGCGACCACATCGTGCGCTGCCACATCTACACAGGCGGCGTGGAATATGTGGACGTGAGAAAAGAGGTGGAAAACGCATGAGCGGAGCCTACCTGGAGGTTAAAAACCTCAAAAAGTACTTTTCCATCGCGGCGGGCATGCTGCACGCCGTGGACGGCGTCAGCTTCAGCCTGGAGCGAGGCAAGACGATCGGCATAGTCGGGGAATCCGGCTGCGGTAAGAGCACCATGGGCCGCGTCATCGCCCGCCTGACGGACGCGACTGACGGCGAGGTGCTGCTGAACGGCCAGAACATCCTGAACATGCGCGGAAAGCAGCTCAAGCAGCTGCGCAACGAGGTCCAGATGATATTCCAGGACCCCTTCTCCTCGCTGAACCCGAGGAAGAGCGTCTACAGCACCATCGAGGAGCCGCTGCTCATCCAGAAGAAATACCCGGACAAGGCGCAGCTCCAGGAGAAGGTGTACTCCCTGATGGACAGCGTGGGCATTGCGCGCCGGCTTGCCAACAGCTATCCCCACGAGCTCGACGGAGGCCGCCGCCAGCGCATTGGCATAGCCCGCGCCCTGGCCCTGGAACCGAGCCTCATTGTCTGCGACGAGCCCGTCAGCGCGCTCGACGTCTCCATACAGGCGCAGATACTGAACATGCTCAAGCGTCTGCAGCAGGAGAACGGATACACATATGTGTTCATCACGCACGATCTGAGCGTCGTGCGCCACTTCTGCCAGGAAGTCCTGGTCATGTATATGGGCCAGATGGTGGAGAAGGCCCCCGTGCAGGAGCTTTTCGAGAACCCGCTGCATCCCTATACCAAGGCGCTGCTTGACGCCGTCCCCATACCCGATATCACGAACAGGCGTGAGCGCACGCTCATAAAGGGCGAGATAACCTCGCCAATAGACCCGCCCGACGCCTGCCGCTTTGCCACCCGATGCGACGTGGCGAGCGAGGCCTGCTCTGCGGCCTGCCCGAAGCTGATAGACGCCGGCGGGGGACACCTGGTACGTTGCTTCAACTGCGGTCAAGGAGGTAAATGATGGACACCCTTAGCATAACCAGCGTATATCAGCTCATGGCCTGGCTTTCCGAGAGGCATATACCCTACGAGATAGCCGGCACTTCGAATATGGGCCTGCCGCTCATAGTGATAAGGAAGCCCGGAAAGGGCCGCCCGGTGATGATAACCGCAGGCGCCCACGCCATGGAGCCCTCGGGCGTCAGCGCGGCGCTTCAGATACTGGAGAACTGGCACTATGACTTCCCCCTGTATATGATGCCCCTGCGCGACCCGCTCGGCTGCCAGTCCTATGAGACGATCCTGTCCCACACGCTGAATCGCCCCGTACATTTCGAGGGCCACGACGAGCTGAGCGCGCTGCTGCTCAAATACGCCGACGAGGTGTATATCCGCAACGAGCTCTTCCTGCTCGTGCGGATAGGGGAGAGGCTCTTCACGAATCTCCACTACCGTCCGGAGGACGCCGGCCCGCGCCAGAACGAGCGCTATATAAACGAATACCTGGACGCCCACCCCGAGCAGCTGGCCGCCTTCAGCGGACGGCGCGTGATCTGCCCGGCCAACATGGCGCCCAATTCCGAGACCGTACACTGCTATGAGCGCGCCTTCACGGCCGAGATAAGCCGGACCGGCATCGTGGCGGATAACAACCGCCGCTTTGGCTCCGACAACGAGAACCCCGAGGTGCGCGTCTGCCGCGAGCTCTGCGACGAGGCGAAGCCCGGGCTCGTACTGGATCTGCACGAGGGCTTCTCGAACACCTATTACTTCTTCACCTCGAACTACACCGGAAATCCGGAGGCGCAGAAGTACGTGGACAGCATGAACGAGGCCTGCGCCCGGGAGTTCCCAGCGGGGCCGTGGAGGCTCTCAGACCTCATATCCTATATGCCGGAGTGCAGCACGCTCTACCGCGAGCCCGCGCCGGGCGTACTGGAGTCCATCCCGAGTCCGGATGCAAAGCTGCCGAAGGTCCTGGGCTCCGGCTTCACGGAATACGCCAGCCGCTACTGCCCCAGCACGACGATTGAGGCCGGGAACGACGCCTCCCTTGCACAGAGAGTAAAGGTACACATGATCTGCGCCGGCGCAGCGCTGGACAGATACGCAAAAGAACAGACTGAACGGGGGACCATATGAAAAGAGAAGAGATAGCCGCCGGCCTTGGCATTGAGCTGGGCGAGGCGCAGGACATCAGCAGCGACGTAGCCGCTTTCAGGAAGGCGGGCAAGCTCATTTTCACCTCCGGCCTCGTCCCGCACGAGCCGGACGGAAGCATAGCCCGCGGCAAAGTGGGCCAGGATTATACCACACAGCAGGCCCAGGCATACGTGCGCGATGTGGCCGCCCAGCTTTTGTGCGCGCTCAAGACGGCTGCGGGCGATCTGGACAACATAGGCCAGATAGTCATGCTCCAGTGCTTTGCCAACGCCGTGAGCGACTATTCCGAGCAGTCTGTGCTCTTCAATCCGGCCTCGGAACTGTTCACCGCCGTGTTCGGCGAGTCCGGGAAGCATGCGCGCTTTGCGCTCGGCATGGGCTCTCTGCCCATGAACGTGCCGGTGGAGATATCGGTCATCGCGGAAATGAAGTGAGCAGGCGCTCATTAATTTGAAAGGAGTCAAGTTATGCCAAAGATCATCGGAGAGAACATCGACAGGCTCTGTAATATAGAGTACCGGCCTGCCGTGGGCAGCCAGCGCGGGGACATCATGCGCTATTACAACGCAGCGCGCGAAGTGCAGAAGGACCCCCTGTCCTATCTGTGCGCGAAGGCGCTGATGGACCGGGTCAAGGAGGGAGACACCGTCCTGTTTGTGACCGGCGCTCGTTTCCCGCACCTGCTGCCCTACGGCGAAACGGACGGACCCCTCGGCGTGGCCGCGCTGGCGAAAGCAGTCGAGCGCGGCCTTGGGGCCAAGACCGTCGTCACCGTGGAGGAGAGCAACGACGTGCCGACCCGCGGCTGCCTCATGGGCGTGGGCTGCAACGTGCGCGACCTGGACGAGTGGAAGATAACTGACGGGGCCTGCTACCTCGACTGGTATCCCCTCGGTTCCGAGAAGGGCCCCGAGCACGCCAAATACCTCGTGGAGACCTTCAAGCCGAAGGCCATCGTGTTCTGCGAGAAGCACGGCCCGAACGAGGTCGGCTACTGCCACAGCGTCCACGGCGCGCGCATCCCGCCCGAGGAGTTTGCGAACACCTGGCACCTGCTGGACGAGGCGAAGAAGCACGGCATACTCACCATCGGCACCGGCGACGGCGGCAACGAGATAGGCAACGGCATCATCTATGAGTATGCCAGGGAGATCTCCCCCTACGGCAAGAAGTGCCAGTGCGGCTGCGGCGGCGGCACGGCCACGGTCTGCAAGACCGACATCTTCTTTGCGGCCGCGATATCGAACTGGGGCCTCTACGGCGTGAGCGCCATGCTGGCCTATATGCTGGGCGACGTGGACGTGATGCACACCGTGGACGACGAGCGCCGCATGCTGGAAGCCTGCGCCATGGGCGGCAGCGTGGACGGCATGTCCATGCGTCCCATTTGCCGCGTTGACGGCGTCTCCATGGCCGGCGGCCAGGCCTTCGTGACCCTCCTGCGCGAGATAGTCAGCGACGGCCTCGGCAAGTGCACCAGGAAAGAGTAAACGCTTTCGTCTCCGCCGTTTTGGAGGGATAAGGCGGTAATTGGTGCAACAAAAAATAACGGACAGCGAAAGCTGTCCGTTATTTGCATTTTTTGCGTATTTCTCCACCTGGGCGAGGGCAAATTTAGGTGGAAGATCGTGTTGACACTTACAGCAAATGGGATTATACTTGGCGGGAAAATATCAGCTAAGGAGAAGACAAATGCTGCTGAACACCGACGGACATGGCAACGTGTCCTACACCTTTGAAACCGCCGAGTTGAACAAGCGGCGCGTTTTGGACTACTGGACGCCCGAGAGGAAGGCCGCGGCCATTCCCATAGACCGGACCGCCGGCCTGTGCGCCGACGGCGGCCTGCTCGCCGGGGCGACGGAGCCGCAGCTTGCGGACCTCTCCAAAATGCCGTTTATGGCCGGGGGCAAGCTGTTTTTTCTCAAAGGACAACAAAAACTATGTGGCCAGCGCGGAGCTAATATGCAGGCGCAACCTTGTGCTCACGGCGGCACACTGCATCCAGGACAAGACCACCGGTCACCTGGGCGACAACTACATGTTCGAGCGCTGCTACAACGACGGAAGCTCGGCAGAAAAGCTGACCTTCAAAACTGTTGCTCTTAAGGCGTACTGGTATGAGCAGAAGGCCTGGAAGTGGGATTACGCCTTTGCCGTGCTGAACGAGGACTCCGCCCTCACCACCCCGCTTACCTACTCAACTCAGGATGTGAACGGCATGGTACTGACAGATTATGGCTATCCCTCCAACAACTTTTCCGGAAAGCGGATGTCTTTCGTAGAGGGCGCCTGCCGAAACAACTCCGACGGTACGCGCATTATAGACGGCGACAGGATGGGTCCGGGCGGTTCCGGGGGCGCGTGGCTAATAAAGGGGAGCTCCACAGTGGTCGGACTCAACTCCTTCGGTCCGGGCGTGGGAGCCGTCATGTATGCCGGCTCGCCCGTGTTTGACGCCGAGTTCGACAGCTTGTACCAGTACGTGATAAGCCTGCTGTGAAAGGAGAAATAGTACATGGATGACATACGTTACATAAAGCTGCACAACAGCGGATGGTTCGTAGCCAGGATACACATACTGTACAAGACCCCGCAAAGAGACGCGCACGGGAACATCAGCTACCCTGCGGAGTTCAGCGAGTGGAAGCCGTCGGGTTATTCCGATATCTGCGTGCTTGCGGAGCGGACAGTCGATATGGTGAACGACACGAATTTCACTGACGGCACCATAGTGAAGCTCAAGGCGTTCATAGTGGCGGGTTCCGACCGAACGGCCGCGGAGCAGTATGAGTTCCGCCGCGATTCAGGCAAGACCGCCAAATATAATGTGAGCAGAGGCACGCAAAACGCCAAACTGGTGCTCAAAGCTTATAACTGACAAAAAAGCACGGGCGTCAGACGTCCGTGCTTTTTGCCGGCTTTAAGGGGTCACGTGTCGCAGCTGTCCTTGCCGCAGCAGGGGCAGAACGCCCCGGACAGGATGAGGCCGGCAAGGCCGAGATAGAGCATGGAGCTCAGGGGGTTCGAGGTGATGGCGCAGCTGCCGCTGGAGCAGCCGACGAGGTAGTAATACGCCAGTCCGGCCAGCGCTCCGCCCAGGGTGAAGAGCAGCGGGCGAAGCAGCTTTTTGAGTCGTTTTTTCATGTGGGGCACCTCCTGCCAGTTTTCCCGAACGCGGGCTGTGCTTTGACAGGAGTATACACCGCCGAGCGGCTCGTTTCCGTGACAACGTCACCCAAAACTGCCGTTTTCGGACGTCACTCCTTCTTCCGGAAGCGGAACTGCGAGGGCGTCATGCCGCAGGCCTTTTTGAATATCTGCATGAAATGCTTCTCGTGCCGGTAGCCGACGAGCTCGGCCACCTTCTGTATGCTCAGAGAGCTCTCTAGCAGCAGCTTCTTTGCCTTTTCCACGCGCACCTTGTGGATATAGGACATGAGGTTTATGTCCATCTTCTCCTTGAAGATGTTGCTCAGGTAGGGAGGTGAGACATATATCTCCTCCGCGATCTTCCCGAGCGTCAGCTCCTCTGCGTAATGCTGCTCGATGTAATTCACGGCGGTGATGACAACCGAAGAGCGCCGTTTGCCGGTGCTTATAAGCTCGTGCGCGTCAAGCGCGGCCCTGTGCAGGGCTTGGGCGAGCTGCTCATATACTCCATCCTGCGTCCAACTGCGCTTGAAAAACGCGTTTTCGGCCGGAAAGCTGCCTGTGCGCTCCATGATAAGACGGCATATTTCAAAATACAGCATTTGCCCGTAGCTGAGAGCGGCGGGGATGGTCTGATTGAGCACGCACTCGGCCAGGAATTCGTCCACGCTGCGCGTCACGTCCTCACGGCTGCCGACGGAGACGGCGTTGAGTACCCGGCGCTCCAGCTCCATGGAGTAGCGCCCGTGCGCCGCGCGGGGCGACTCCTGCTGGCAGGAGAGCACGAAGGAGACGAAGTCTCCCGGAGCTCCGCCGCGCCGCAGCTCCACCTGGAGCAGCGCGCGCTGTACCGCGTCCATCAGTTCCCGCGCCAGAAAGGGCTTGAGCAGGTATTCCTCAACCTTCAGCCGTATCGCCTGCTGGGCACAGCCAAAGTCGTTGTAGCCGCTTATTATAATGAATGCGGGCGCATCGGGCATCTCGCGGCGGCAGCGCTCAATGACCTGTATGCCGCTGAGTTTCGGCATGTAGATGTCGAGGATAGCGATGTCAGGCTTGCGAGTCTTTATCATCTCCAGGGCCTCTGCCCCATCACCGGCTGCTCCGACCAGCTCCAGCCCGTGGCCCTCCCAGTCTATATACTGAGCGATGGCGTCGCGGGAATCCGTCTCGTCGTCCGCGAGCAGGATCTTTATCATTGCTAAACCTCCCTGTAATCGTTGGGCAGAGACAGATAAACCGTCGCCCCGCCGCCCTCGCGGTTGCGGATGCTGAACTCACAGCGCTCATGATAGCGTATCTGCAGGCGCTCATAGATATTCCGCATGGCGAAGCGCTGGCCGCCGGAGGTGTCCGGGCGCTCTGCGCGGAAGTATTCCTCCAGCCTGTCGGGCCAGCAGACCAGCAGTTCCTCGGGGAAGCCGGCGCCGTTGTCCTCCACGAGGAAGTTCAGACGCTCCCCGTCTTCGGACATGCGGGCCTCGATGTGGACGAAAAAGCCCCTGTCCACGCTGTCCATCCCGTGCATCAGGCAGTTTTCCACGATGGGCTGGAGGATGAGCCTCGGGATGAGCGCGTCGTATACCTCCGGGTCAGCCTCGATCTGCCACTGCAGGCGGCTTCCGAAACGGCGGCGCTGAAGCTCAAGATAACAGCGCAGCAGGTCGAGGCAGCTGCGCACGCTGGCCGTCTCGCCGCCTCGGTTCAGGCTCAGCCGGAAAAACTGACCCATGTCGTAGACTATCTCCGCAGTCTGCTCGTCGTGGTTTTTCAACGCGCTCCAATAGGCGGTGTGCAGCATGTTGTAGAGAAAATGCGGGTCCATCTGCATCTGGAGCATGGAGAGCTCAGCTTCCTTTTCACGGAGCTTGAGGACGTAGTTGAGCTCGACAAGGCGGCGGTTTTCCTCCACCATGTTGTTGAACACCTGTCCAAGGCGGCCGATGTCGTCCTTGTAGCGGAAGTCGGCCTTCGCACCGTAGTCGCCCTTGGAGAAACGCACCATGGACTCCGAGAGTTTGGCAAGCGGCTGTGTGAGCATACCGACGAACACACGCGTCAGGGGGAGCATGGCTATGAGAAACAGGCAGATGAGGAGAAATGCGGAGCGGATGATGGAGGTCTGGCTCCAAAAAGAGGCGCTGTCGGGCTCTATGACACAGCTGATAAACGGCGTGCCCTCGCAGACCTGGCTGTAGATGTTGTAGCGCTCGCCGCCAAGCTCCAGGGGATAAATCCCCGGCGTATCGGCGGCCTCAGCGCAGATACGAGCTATGAGTTCCTCTGGCAGCTCCAGGCCCGTACGGTTGAGCGCTACCTCGCCTCCCTGTGAGAGCAGCACTGTGTTTTGAGCCGGGTTCACATCAGGGTCAGCGCCCAGCAGCTTGCGCACGTCTACGGATACCGCGACGGCGCCTATCGTGCGCTGGGTGTTGTAATCCTCCAGCTTCTTCCACAACACCAGCTTCGGGGAGTGGTCCATCTCCATAAAGACGTCCGAATAGGCGGGGATATACTCCCACTCCATGCTGCTGTAGGAGCTCATAAGCCGCTCAAAGGGGCGAGTGCCGCCCTGCCCGCCCTGCGGCAGGGGGCCGTAGGAGTTGTCGATCGCGACGTAGCCTATGGGTTCGCCATCAAGGTTGTAGAACACCACGCTGAGCAGGTACATCTTAAACCGGGCGCTGATAAGCAGCTCCTGCATACGCTCAGATGGAACGGATTGGCCCGCGTTGCTGAGATTCACGAGCTCCTGCGCCTCGGCGGAGGAGATGTAGTATTCGGTCAGGCCGTCAACATAGCTTTGGTCCTTCTCGATAAGTATGCGCACGTAGTCGAGGGACAGCAGGCAGCGGGCGTCTTGCTCCTCCATTACATAGCGCAGGCCGCTCCTTGACATGACGAGAGCGGTGAGAAAGAGAACGGCCAAAATCATGCAGGAGAACATGAGGGAGAACTTTGTGGCGAGGTCCAAATCAAAGAATCTCCTGAAAAGTCTCCCGGGAGGATGTTCACGGCGTTCGTTTTGCATGCTCCAAGCCTCCAAAGCCAGTCATTTTTAGCTGGTATTATTGTACCACGGCATGCAAGCCTGCGTCCTGAAAGATACAGGCCGGGATACCGTCGGCATCCCGGCCTGCGCTGTTCAGACGATGAGCGGCTCGGTTGTCTTCCCGTTCAGGAAGGCGCAGCCGCCTTCTGTCACAACTACGTTTTGGCGCAGAATCAGCATGCCCAGGGAACTATGGCGCACGGAGGCCTGGAGGGTGAGGGCCATGCCAGCGCGGAGCACGGACTTGCTGTTTTTGCTGAGCAGGGGGCCGTCGATGCGCCCCCAGCCTATGCCGGAACCCGCGTAGCCGGGTTGGACGGACCAGTCTGCTTTGCCCTGGACCTCGGCGCAGGCGTCCATGGCAGCAGCGACGCTGGAGGCCGGCGCGCCTGGCTTCACGGCGGCCATTGCGGCGGATATCATATCCTGAGCGAGTTCCCAGGCCGGTTCCTGACCGGGCTGTACGCCGCCGACTACGATGTTCGCAGCGAAGGGCGCGTTCAGCTCGTTCCGAATGGCGCCGCCCTCTACGCGGATAATGGTGCCGGGCTCGGCGGAGATGACTTCGTCGGAGGGGGGGCAATCCGCGCAAAGCGCGCGCTCTGGGCCGGAAACCAGGCTCATAAAGGTGAAGTGCTCGCTGCCGCAGAGATAACCCTGCCTTGCAATGGACTTGTAGAGTTCGAGCTCGGTGGTGACGCCGGGCTTCAACCCCTCAATGCCCTTGGCCACGGCCTGGGCGTTTATAGTCTCGGCCTGCCGTAGGTCCGCAAGTTGGGCTTCGGATTTGTCTGCGAGGATGTCCCAAATGAGCTCCGTGGCGTCCACAAATTCGAGGTCGGGAAACTCCTTCTTGAGGTCCTCAAAGAGACTGATGGGCATGTGCAGGTGTATGCCGCTTCCGAGCTCGCAGCCGATCTTGCCCTTGGTGCAGCCGAAATGGCGCAGGGTGTAGCACATGGCGCCCAGTTGGTTCGTGGCGACGCCGCTGCGGCCGGAGGAGTCGTAGTTCATGAAGTCCTTGCGTTCGAGGCAGGTGGAGTACATGGCGGCATCCACGCCGGTGAAGGAGTTCACAAGCGCGTACTGCCCCTCGGCGCTGAGGAAGAGCAGGCCCGGCGTGCCGGCTTTGCTCTCCCAGATGACGGAGCGCAGGCCGGTAAGATGGCAGACGGCGGCCTTGGAGGTACCCATGATGCAGCTGAGCCCCGCCTGCTTTACTTTTTCGGCCGCGCGGCTCATGCGAGCCTCATATTCGGATACAGGATAGTTCAGCATCGGTGATTGACGCATGATTCATTACCTCGCTTCGTATCAGGATAGGCCCGGGACGTAGATGTCCTGGAGCTGAGGCGTCAGGTTCTCGCAGCCGTTTTCCGTGACCAGGTAGTTGTTTTCGAGAACTATCTGTCCGTGTTCGGGATGGATGAGGGTCGGTTCAAAGGCAAAGACCGTGCCGACCTTGAACTCCCAGTCGCTGTAGGCCTGCTGGATAACAGGCATCTCGTGCACGTCCTGACCCAGGCCGTGTCCGGAGACGCTCCTGGACAGGCAGATGTCGTCCACGCCGTGGGCGCGCATGTAAGCGTCCTGAGCCTTGACGAGCTCGCCTATCTTGAGGCCCGGCTTCACCATGGGGATGAGCTTCTCGTGGCAGCCGTGGACTATGTCGTAGAGCTCCCGCTGGGGCTTCGTGGGCGGCTTGAGCTTGGCAATGCGTATCATGTCGGAGATGTAACCATGCAGGGAGGGGCCGGTGTCGGCGTAGATGCACCAGTCGGGGTCGGAGTAAACTCGGGTGCCGGCCACACTGTTGGGCTGCTGGCGGTCGGGCCCGAACTCGACGACGAGCCGCAGCTGGAAGTCGTCGGCGCCGAGGTCGAAGCAGGTGGCAGCAAAGTTGTGATAGAAGTCCTCCTCAGTCGTCTCACCTAGCACCACCATGTCAACTGCCGCCTTGAAGGCGTCAACGGCGATGTGGCAGTTCTTGCGCATGATGTCTATTTCGCGCGGGGACTTCACCTGACGCAGGGCGAGGATATCCATGGAGAGGTCGGCGGGCTCCATGTTGGGCAGGGCCTTGAAGAGGTCGGCGTGGTCGTTGTAGGTGATGCGCATGCGGGTCATGGGGCCTATCTCGGCGCCGAGCTTGCCGGAGGTGGTGCCGAGTTTCTCCAGCGTGGAGACGATGGAGGGGACAAGGACTTCGGGGGTCGCCGCCTCACCGAAGCCGTCGAAGGTAAGAATGTCGGACTCGTCGAGGCAGCAGGTGGCCAGGGCCGTGGCCTTCATGCGGGGGGAGGTGACAAGGGCGATGCCGCCGCCGCGGGCGACGACCAGCATGGCGGGGCTCAGGAACTCGCTGTTCCAGGCCGAAGTGCGGAAGTTGCAGTAGTAGCGGAGGTTTTCCACGTTCGTGAGCAGGACGGCGGCGCAGTCGGTCCTCTCCAGGGTATCGAAGAGCTTGCCGAGCCGCTGCTCGAATTCATCCAGAGGGAAATCCAGCATGGGCGCGCTTCTCATTTGAACTCTCCTTTCCTTGACGCCGGCGCGGCCCAGCCGCGCCGGCGTGCGTTACAGGGTCATTTGGTTTTTACAAAGCGGAATTCGCAGTAGGTCTCGGGGTCGGGGTCAAGTCCGGTCAGGGTCTTCTGCATGCCGAAGACGTTGTCTGTGAAGCGTATCCACAGCCAGGGCATTTCGTCGCGCAGGATGGTCTGGAGCTCGGCGTAGTACTCGTTGCGCTTCTCGCTGTCCATCTCCTTGGAGGCGAGGTCGAAGAGCTCGTCCACCTCGGGGTTGGAGTAGTTTATCCAAGCGGCGTTTTCGCCGCCGGTCTGGAAGAGGGTGCGGTAGAACTCGCCGTCGTTGCCGCCGGGCAAGAAGCCCAAGAGGAAGGCCTGGGTCTCGCCGGAGTAGACGAGGTCAACGAGGGCGGAGAACTCCAAGGTGCGCAGCTCGGTCTTGACGCCGATGGCGTTCCAGGCGTTGGCCAACATCTCTGCCATGGTAATGCGGCCCTGGGACTCGTTGCAGACAAGTTCGAGGTCGAAGCCGTTCTCGTATCCGGCCTCCTTGAGCAGCTGCTTGGCTTTTTCGATGTCCTGCTCGTACTGCTGGTCCTCGCCGGCGGGGACGTAGCAGGACATGGCCGGGCTGATGGGGCCGTCGGCAACGACGCCGCTGCCGAAGGCGATCTCAGACATGGTGTCCATGTCCACGGCGTAGCGCAGGGCCTGTCTGACGCGCTTGTCGCTCAGGGGCTCATAGGCGCCGTTGAGGCCGCAGTACTGGAGGGAGTAGCTCATGAAGGGGATGACATCGACGGACTCGCTGTTGCTGAGAGTCTCCACCTGGGAGGTGGACAGGCCGACGGCGATGTCTATCTCGCCGGATTCGAGGGCCATGCCGCGGGTGGTGTCGTCAGCAATGGTGCGGATGATGAGGTTCTTGAACTCAGGCAGCTCGCCCCAGTACTCCTCGTTGCGCTCAAGCACGACTCGGTCGCCGGCGATCCACTCGACGAACTTGTAGGCGCCGGTGCCGACGGGGTTGCGGCCGTAGACGTCGTCGCTGCCTGCGGCCTCGACGGCGCTCTTGCTGACGATGAGGGTGGCGTTGTTGGTCAGGTAGGTCAGGAAGGGCGGGAAGACGTCCTTCGTGCCGAGCTCAATGGTGTATTCGTCTATTATTTTGGTCTTGGAGGTGTCGAATGGCTCGAATATCATGGCCTTCATGATACATTCGGCGCCGCGGTCGAAGGTGAACTTGACGTCCTCGGCGGTGAACTTGCTGCCGTCGTGGAAGTAGACGTCGTCACGCAGATGGAACCTGACGGTGCAGTCGTCCACGTACTCCCAGCTCTCAGCCAGACAGGGCTCGATCTCTCCCGTCTCGTTGTTCTGGCGGAGCAGGCCGTCGTAGACCTGCACGTTAATGAGGCCTGCAGGGGTGTTCTGCTGGTTGGGAGGGTCAAGGACCGTGGGCTCGGCGCTATTGCCGACTATCAGCGTGTCCTTGACCTCCGGCTCGCCGCCGGAGGGCTCCTGACTGCCGCAGGCGGAGAGCAACATGGCCAGAGCCAGCAGCAGGACAAGTATGCGCGCGTGTGCTTTCATTTTCATCCTCCTAAAGTCGTATTTGTAGCTGCTCCCAGATATCGGGCAAGATACGGGCGCAGACTCGCTCTATCAGAAGCACTGCCCGGCAAAGTGGCAGGCGGCGTGATGCCCGGGGCTTATCTCCCGCAGTTCCGGAGTGGTTTCGCGGCAGACGTCCTTGGCATAAGGGCAGCGGCTGGCGAAGCGGCAGCCGGGCTTGGGGTCGATCGGGGAGGACAGCTCTCCCTGGATCAGGATGCGCTCCCGCTTCACGTGGATGGAAGGGATGGGTATCGATGAGAGGAGCGCCCTGGTATAGGGGTGGTAGTTGGTGGTAAAGAGCTCCTTCGCCGGGGACTTCTCCACCAGCTGACCGAGGTACATGACGCAGATGCTCTGGGAGATGTGCCGCACGACGGAAAGGTCGTGGGTGATAAACATCAGCGTCAGCCCCAAATCCTTCTGCAGCTCCTGAAGAAGGTTAAGTATCTGGGCCTGGATGGAGACGTCGAGGGCGGATACCGGCTCGTCGCAGACGATGAAGGAGGGGCCGAGTGAAAGAGCCCGGGCGATGCCTATGCGCTGGCGCCGGCCGCCGTCGAACTCGTGCGGATAGCTGTTCACGTTCCGCTGGGCCAGCCCGACCATGTCCATGAGCTCAGCAACGCGGCGATTGAGCTCCTCTTTGGAGCGGGTGATGCGGTAGATGCGCAGGGGCTCCGCAATTATCTGGCCCACAGTCATGCGCGGGTTGAGGGATGAGAAGGGGTCCTGGAAGATGATCTGCATCTGCCGGCGCAGGGCCTTGAGCTCTGAGCCCTTGACGTTCGTTATGTCTTTCCCCTCAAAGAAGATCTGACCGCCTGTGGGTTCCAGCAGGTGTAGTATCGTGCGGCCCAGGGTGGATTTGCCGCAGCCGCTCTCTCCGACGATGCCCATCGTCTCGCCCTTGTTGAGGCTAAGGCTGACGTTTTCAACGGCGTGCAGATAACCCTTGGGGGTTTTAAAATACTTTTGAAGATTTTTTGTTTCCAGAATTACTGACATGGCAGTTACCTCATTCCCGCCGGTTTACGGCGCAGGTTGGTCGGCTGAGGCGCGGCCTCAGTCCGCAGGGCCTTCCGCGGCCAGCACGCACTTGACCAGGTGCCCGGGCGAGACCTCGACAGCAGGCGGGTCGAAGCTGCGGCAGCGCTCCTGGGCCTGAGGACAGCGCTCGCAGAAGCTGCAGCCTTCTGGCAGGGTCGGCAGCGTTGACTGCGGGGCCTGTGATGGGCTGGAGCCGCTCTACGTCCTTGTCAATGGCTGGGTATGGGTGGCAAAGAGGCATTTTGTGTAGGGGTGGGAGGCGTGGTCGAAGATGTCTTCGAGCGTTCCGAACTCCACGATTTCGCCGGCGTAGATGACGGCCACGGCGTCGCAGGTCTCAGCCACTACTCCAAGGTCATGGGTGATGAGCAGCATGGAGGTCCCGGAGGCGGTTTTGAGCTCCCGGATGAGGTCCAGCACCTGAGCCTGGATGGTGACGTCGAGAGCGGTAGTTGGTTCGTCGGCGATGAGCAGCCTCGGGTTGCAGGCGAGGGCCATAGCGATGACGACGCGCTGCTTCATGCCGCCGGAGAACTGGTGGGGATATTCTCCGGCGCGCTCGGGCTGGATACCGACCTTTTTGAGTATCTCCCGCGCCTCTATGGCTGCCTTTGCCCGGGAACAGCGGCGGTGCAGGCGTATGAGCTCGGAGATCTGCTCATCCACGGGCAGAACGGGGTTCAGCGAGCTCATAGGGTCCTGGAATATCATCGAGATGTCGTGCCCGCGGATGGAGCGCATCTCCTTGGGCGAGAGCTGGCGGAGGTCGCGCCCGTCAAACTCTATGCTGCCCTGGATGACCTTGCCCGTGTATTTCGGCAGCAGAGACATGATGGCCAGGGCGATGGTGGTCTTGCCCGCGCCTGTCTCACCGACTAGGCCCAGGGTCTGGCCGCTGCGTATCTCGAAGGAGACGTTGTTTACGGCCTCGACCACGGCGTTGTGAGTCTCGTAATGAACGACGAGGTTTTGAACTTTCAGCAGAACGTCATTTTCCATAGCATATCCTTCCCATATCCGGCCGGGGCCTCAGTTCTTGGAGCGGGGGTCGAGCGCATCGCGCAGGCCGTCTCCGAAAAGATTCAGGGCGAACACGGTGATGACTATCATGAGTCCGGGGAAGGCCACGACATACCACTTGTCCGCGTGAGTGAAGTATTGCTTGGCGGAGTTGAGCATGCAGCCCCACTCCGGTGTGGGCGCCTGCACGCCTAGGCCGATGAAGCTCAGGGCCGCGGCGGCGGTGATGCTGGCGGCGACGTTGAGTGTGGCGCTGACTATGATGGGGCCCAGAGCGTTGGGTATCATGTGCCGAAGCACGAGGCGGGCCTTGCTGGCGCCGATGGCCTTGGCGGCCTCTATGTACTCCTGGTCCTTGACGGTAAGCATCGAGGCGCGCACCGTCCGGGCGAAGGAAGGGACCATGGAGACTGTAATGGCAATTATGAGGTTCGTCATGCCGTTGCCCAGGGCGGCGCAGATGGATATGGCCAGCAGCGTGCCGGGTATGGACATGAAGATGTCGCAAATTCGCATTATAATGTTGTCGGTCACGCCGCTGTTTACCGCCGCCAGCGCGCCGAGCAGGCCGCCCACGACCAGGCTGCACAGCATGGACACTATGCCGATGGTCAGGGAGATGCGAGCGCCGTAGACTATGCGGGTGAGGATGTCACGGCCGAGATCATCCGTACCCATGGGATGCTCCGCGCAGGGGGCGATGAAGGTCTCGGAGTAGTTCTGGTCATCGTAGCCGGATTGGGTGAGCGTCTGCGGGAAAATGGCGAAAAAGGCCAGAATGACGATGACGCAGAAGCCGAACACGGCGGCCCGGTTGCGCGAGAGCCGGTAGATGACCTCCGACCACACGCCGACGGCCTCGTTTTTCTTGGACTTCTTTTTCTTTTCCAGGCGTTTCATGGCCTCAGTGTGAAGTTTGGACATGTTTTCCTCCCCCGTCCTCTCAGAATTCCGCAGGCGAGCTCAGGACGAACGCCTTTTGCTCCGGCTGTACTGGGACTTTATGCGCGGGTCGGCATAGGCGTAGATGATGTCCACCAGGAGGTTCACCAGACTGAACACCATAGCCAGCAGCAGTACGCCGCCCTGTACCACTGGGTAGTCCCGGTTTTTGATTCCGTCCACCATGTATTTGCCCAGGCCGTTTATCGAGAAGACCGTCTCCGTGAGGACAGCGCCGCCCAACATTATACCCAGCTGAATACCGAGGACGGTGATGATGGGTATGAGCGCGTTTTTGAGAGCATGCTTCACAATAATGGCTTTCTCTGTCAGTCCCTTGGCCCTGGCGGTGACTATGTACTCCTGACAGATGACCTCCAGCATGCTTGAGCGCGTCATCCTAGTGATGGTGGCCATGCCTACCATGCTGGAGGTGAAGGTGGGCAAGATCCAGTTCTTCCAGCCGTCCAGGCCCGAGACGGGCAGCCATTTCAATGTGATGGAAAATAGCAAGATCAGCATCATGCCCGCCCAGAAGGCCGGCATTGAGACACCGAGCAGGGAAACGCTCGTACACAGGTGGTCAAGAATGGTGTTTTGCTTAACTGCGGAGATGATTCCGAGAGTTATACCAACTACCGCTGAGATGAGGATACTCAGGAACGCGAGCTTCGCCGTGGTAGGGAAGCGCTCCATCAGCTCGTCGATAACGGGCCGCTTCGTCTGGTATGATGTGCCGAGGTCGAACTCTGTGACAACGCCCTTCACATAGTTGAAAAAACTGCACGTAGAGCGGGTCGTTGAGACCGAGCTCCTCTTCCAGCGCCGCAATCGCCTCATCCGAGGCGCCGACTCCGAGCAGCATCCGGGCCGGATTGCCCGAAGAGATGTGGTTCATGCAGAATACGATGAGCACTATGCCCAGCAGCACGGGGATCATCATAAGCAGGCGCTTTCCTATGTACCTGACCACAATTTCCGCCTCCCTTATAGCGATTTAAAGCGAATTTTGTCTGAAAAATACAATGGTCAGTATACAATATAGCACCGGTGAAGTTATAGGAAAATCCACAGATTTAAGATTACCTCTCCATTTTTAATGGTTTTTTCGTTTCGTGCAAAAAGTTGGCGGGAAACGGCGCAAAATCTGCGCAAAGCCATAAAAAACGGGGAATTAATCCAAAATCTGTGGAGTACAGAGACCGCTTGCGACTAAGAGCGGGTGAAAAAACAGATGGCCAAATGCATATATTACCAGCTCTGGCAGAGAAAGAGGGCCGCCCGGAGGGGGCGGCCCGGAAGGTCGTGTTCAGCAGAGCAAGGGCAGGCGTATGGTGAATACAGCGCCCCCTCCGGGGGCCGGGGTCGCTTCGACGGAGCCGCCGTGCTCAATGGCGAAGGTGCGGACGATGTAAAGCCCAAGCCCCTCGCCGCTGCCGTCTTCGCGCCGGGTGAAGCCGCGGTCAAAGACGCGGGGCAGGTCCTCCGGCGCAATGCCGCGGCCGTTGTCTTTGACCTCAATTACGGCCTGCCCGCCTTCGCGCCTGAGCGAGAGCGATATTACGTCGCCCTCAGGTGTAAAGGAAAGGGCGTTGTAGCAGAGGTTTTCCAACGCCGCGCGCAGGCCCGCCTCGTCCACCGAGATACGCAGCTCCTCCCGAGGCAGCTCCAGGCGGAAGTTCTGGCCGGAGAGCTCCATGTCGGGCCTGTTGCTCTCATAGAAGCCGCGCAGGAAGGAGGCCAGCTCCAGCGGATGCTTTGCCACATTGCCCCGCTCCCCGCGTGAGAAGCCCTGGAACTCGTCGAAGCGGTCCTCGACCGCGCCAACGCGCTCGGAGAGCGCGTCCAGGCAGGCGAGGGTGTCCGCGTCCAGACCCAGGCCGCCGCTGCGCACGAGGTCGGCATAGTTGCGCACGGCAGTGAGCGGGTTTTTGAGGTCGTGTATGAAGCGCGCCAGCAGCTCGCGCCGCTCCGAGAGCAGGGTCTCTAGGGCCTGAGTCTTACGCTCGACCTCCTCCTGGAGGTGGAGGTTCAGCCGCTGATTCTCAGCCGCCATCAGCACGCTGCGCCTGACCATCAGCGCCGCAAAGCCAAGCACAAGGGCGAAGCCGCCGTATTCCTCCGGCCAGGCCCCGCGTACGGGCTCGAAGTAGTTGGCCGTCAGCACGGAGATGACGAGGGAGAGCCCGTACAGCCCCGTCGCCGCCAGCAGCCCATGGCCAAGGGCGCTCTCGGCGCCGATTTTGGAGGCGAGAAAGACGAGATAAAGCCCTGCTAGGAGTTTCCAAATAAAAATCAGCACGCCGTAGGTGTTGATGAGTGTGGGAACGTGTGGTAGAATCAGCATCGGAAAGACCAGGGTCACGGCGCAGAGCCCGGCCCCGGCGGGAACGGCGACGCTTCGGTGAAAGCGCCGGACGGCCCAGCCGCTGAGCTCCCCGGCCAGCAGCAACGCGCATAAGAGCACTCCCGCTCCCAGCAAATCCTCTGCGGCATAGAGCAGACGTACGGGCGGTACGCCCATGGCGCGCAGGAAGGGATAGCTCAGCCGCAGTGCGAAAAAGAGGCACAGCAGCCCGGCCCGGCGCGGCAGCTTGTCCCGGCCGATGAGCCAGAGCGCCAGGTTCGAGAGCGCCAGCGCCAGCGGCGCAAAGCAGAGCAGCCCGTAGATGAGCATCCGCGCTGTCAGCAGACGGTAGATGCCGCCGGGTGTGCCGACGGCGGGGGGATAGTACATGCCGGAGTAATAGTGCGTGTAGTTCGCGCACTGAATGATTATCTCCGTGTCACCCTCGGCGGTAAATGCGTATACTCCGTCCATGACCCGCGGCTCATAGGGTTCGAGGGAGCCCTGCTCCCCCGCGAGCTGCCCGCCGATGTATACCCGCCCGGCGCAGAGCAGCTCGGGCAGGTAGAGGGCGAGCTCCGCCGCCTCGCCCGGGTTTTCGAGCACGATGCGGTAAGTAGCCTGCCCGTAGGGGCTGCCGAGGGCGGAAGAGAAGTTCGGATGCTGCCCGGCGTAGGTGTATTCCTCCGCCGAGACGCCGGAGGCGAAGTCCTCCGGGCCGAGCAGCTGCCCGGGGTAGAACTCCCAGCCGTCCACGAGGAAGGCGGGCTCCTCCGGCTCAGCCTGGAGCACGTTGTACCCCCAGCCGCCCGAGAGCGCCGAGGTGTATTTGTTGTCCCAGCGGTAGAGGCCGAGAAAGGCCAGCGTCCCTAAAAGGAGCGTACATATTAATATTATAAGGCTGCGCCTGGTGTTTTCACGCATCGGGCCACCTCCGAAAGGCAGATGAAAAGATGAAAAAGACGCTGAGATTCGCCCTGTGCCTGCTGCTGACGGCGGCGCTGGGCCTGGGCTGCGCGGCAGGCGCGCTGGTTTATGACCCGCCGGCCGGGGACGACTCCGGGGAAGAGGAGACCATACCGCAGTACGGAAAGAGCCTCAGCGGCACGATAGGCGCCGGCCAGTTCGTTGAGTTCACCACCGTCGCCTCAAAGTTTGAGACGAACGAGGAACTGGGCTGCTATGCCGGGGAGCTCACCGTCGAGATAACAGGCCCTATCGTCATCGAAGCCGGGGGCGAGCTGCACATAGGCACCCTCGCCGTCGGCGGCTCTGAGGCGAGGCCGCTCATAAAGGGCGCGCTCTCGGCGGACACGCCGCTCATCGTCGTCAAGGCCGGGGGACGGTTGGAGCTGCAATGCGTGGACTTCGAGCTCTCGGGCACGGGAGTCCTGATAGAGCAGCAGGCCGGCGGCATAGTGTCCCTCACGAGCACCTCGCTGCCCGAGGGAGCCGGCGCATCCTGGGCCGGACCGGTGGTGGACAACGCCGGCAACCAGCCGGACGACATCTACCTCGAAGCCGGCACGCCGCTGACGGCGGAGCTGCTGCCCGCGACGCTGGGCTATGAAGTCATGCGGGACGGAAGGCCCAGCGATGAGGACGTCCCCGTCGCCTGGGACCTGGAGGGCCTTGCAGGTCAGACCACGGGCGAGGCCGACGTGGCAGGCGTGTTCCTCGACGAAAACGGCGAGCCCCTGGCCTCGGCGCAGCCGCTTAAGCTGCACGTGAGCTGGTACGAGGCCGGGCAAGCTCGTTGTCACCGACGCCAGCTGGACGGCGGCGAGGCCGTGACGGTCGCGCTCTTCCTGGACAAGCTGCCTGAGGAAGTGAGCACCAACAACATCTGGGGCGAGACCTCGCCCGACGGCAGGACCTGGACAGCCTTCGCCACGGAGGAATTCGAGGTGAAGGGCGACGAGGAGAAGGGCTATAGCGCCGTCTTCTACCTATATGACGACAACGAGCCGCGCTATTTCCGCCTCGCAGCCACGGACTGGTACGAGACCATGAGCTGGTACTCTGACGGTTTCTACCTGCCCACGGAGGAGGACAGCGACGAGGACCAGGGCGGAAACCGCGGCGGCAGCGTGAGCCTGCTTCCGCCCCCGCGCGAGCCCGAACCCAGCCCGGAGCCTACACCTGAACCGACCCCGGAGCCGACCCCCGAGCCCACGCTGGAGCCTACGCCCACGCCGACACCGACGCCGCTTCCAACGCCGGAGCCGCCACAGGAGCCGCAGCCGCCCGTCCTGGACATGACGGCCTCGGAGCAAACGGTCCCGCCCGAGCCGGAAGAGTCGGAGGACCCGGAGGAAACCGAGCAGCCGCAGATACCCGAAGAGACGCCCTCGGAGCCGGAGCCGCCCTCACCGCCGGCTGACGATGTGGAGATCGAGGCCCCGGAGCTGCCCGGCCTCGCCCCCGACAGCGGCATGAGCACCGGCGAGAAGGTTGCGCTGGCTGCGGCGGGAGTCGCCGTCTGCGCAGGAGTCGTAATGGCTGTCGCCGGAGTAGGACCGTTTAGAAGGAAGAAATAAACAATTCCCGCCCCGGGCTTTCTTGCCCGGGGCTTTCTGCGCCCCCGACACTTCGTCGGGGGCGATATCTTTTTATTTATCCAGCGCTGCGCGGCTGTTGAAGCGGTAGCCCTTTCGCCGCACCGTCTCGACCCAGTGCAGACCGGGGCAGAGGGCATCCAGCTTCTGTCGCACGCGGGCCATGCAGACCTGGATGTTGTGAATACCCTGGTTGATTGGGGACTTCCAGACCCTGTCGTACAGCTGCTCATAGGAGAACACCTGGTCAGGGTTGCGCGCAAGGAAAGCTAGCAAATCGAACTCCAGCGCAGTGAGCGGGGCGGTCTGCCCCTCGAAACGGGCCTCACGCAGTCCCATGTCCACCTCGAGGCCTCCGAAGCGGAGCACCTCGCTGGCCTCAATGTTCTTGTGGCGCTGTATGCGCAGGCGCAGCCTCAGCTCGAGCTCCGTGAGGGAATAGGGCTTGCCGACGTAATCGTCGCCCCCGGCCATGAGGCCGCGTATGCGGTCGTCCGTCCGGGCGTAGGCGGAGAGAAAGATTATCGGCACAGAGCTGACCTCCCTCAGCCTGCGGCAGACGGAAACCCCGTCCATGCCCGGCATGTCCACATCCATGATGACGGCGTCGAAGGCGGCGGTGGAGCAGAGTTGGAGCGCAGCCAGCCCGTCGGCGGCTGTGGCCGTGTCATATCCATGCTTTTTAAGATAGGTCTCGTTTGAGGCCAGTATGTGCGGGTCGTCGTCAACTAGCAGTATCTTGTACATGGCTGCGCCACCTCCCGCTTCAATATACCATAAGTATTATACCAGAAAAATCACAGCGCCGTCACATTGCTCCTGACGTATGGAAACCTCCACAGCTTAAAGTATAGCCTTTACAAGGCATGAAAAGGGGGTAATTGCCATGGCAGCTGCATTGAAGCGCGGCGAGTGCGCCGCGCAGGCGTTTGTCATCCTGATTTGCATTATACTTTGCTTTGCCCTGGCCTGCAACCTGACGTTTATCGTCAAGGGGCGCGCTTTCGCCGGAGCGGCCGCCCTCCGTTTTCGGGCTGACGCCAATGGTCGTGCTCTCCGGCTCCATGAGCGGCCAGGCTGAGGACAGCCTGGAGGTCGGGGACCTTGCGCTCATACGCCAGGTCGAGCCTGATACGCTGAAAGTGGGCGACGTCGTGGCCTATATGAGCGGCGGCTCCGCCGTGACTCACCGCATAACGGCCATAGAGACGGCGGAGGACGGCAGCCTGCTCTTCACCACGAAGGGCGACGCCAACAACGCTGAGGACACGGAGAAGGTGCCTGAGGGCAGCCTTATCGGCCTTTGTACGGGCCGCCTGGCCGGGGCGGGAGACTTCCTCCTCTTCCTGCGCAGCCCGCTGGGGCTGGCGCTCTTCGCGGGGCTGCCGCTTGCGGCTCTGCTGGGCTGGGAGCTGTTGAGCCGCCGCCGCGCCGCCGAAGCCCAGCGCCGGGAGCGGCGCGAGCTTGAGGCAGAGCTGCGCCGCATGCGCTCCGCCGCAAAGCCTGGGCCGGAGCCTGAGACCTTTGATTTGGACGACATATTGTCTGAAAAGTATTGAAAGGGGTTTACATAATGAAAGGAAGCAAACTGCCGAAGTTGGCGGCCCTGCTGCTGGTGCTGACGCTCGTGACCACATGTTTTGTCAGCGGTACATTCGCCAAATACGTCAGCGAGGGAGAGGGCGAGGACGCCGCCCGCGTCGCCAAGTGGGGCGTAAAAGTTGAGATCACCGGCGACGGGTTCAAAACGACGTATGGGAAGGACGAGGTTAATGCTAATGTTGATGGACCCACCGTCGTCTCCTCCACCACAGACAAGGTGGTCGCCCCCGGCACGTCGGGCACCTTTGGCGGCATAAGCATCACCGGCAAGCCCGAGGTCGCCGTCGAGATAGTTACGACTGCGGATGTTAAGCTCGACGGCTGGAATATCGCGCCCGGCGGTGAGTTCTACTGCCCGCTGGTGTTCACGATAGGTGATACGAAAATTAACGGCCTCGACTATTCCAGTACGACCGCCGGCGGAGAGGGCAGCTTTGAAAGCGCGATAAAGACCGCCATACAGAACGCCACGACCAAGGAATACGAGGCGGGGACAGATTTGAGCGCCGCAGGCGAGGGCATCACCTATTCCTGGACCTGGCCCTTCCAGAACGCCACAGGCACGGCGACAAACCAGGACGATGAACTTGATACCCTCCTGGGCGACAACGCCGCGAACGGTCAGCCCGCCACCATCAGCATCACCGTCACCACCACGGTCACGCAGATAGACTGACGCGGGCATGAGAAGGGCAAAAGCAGCGGCCCGGAGGGCGGCCGCGCTGCTCGCGGCGCTGACGCTGCTCGCGGCCCCGGCCATTGCTGCCGGTGCGGCGGAGCCCGCGCACGTCCTGAGCTACACCACGGGACGCCTCACCTGGGACAGCGCCACGGGCATAGATGAAAACGGCGCGGCAGTGCTCAGCCTCTTTGCCGACGCCTATCAGAACGTCCTCTCCGAAAACGGCGAACGAGTGGTGGCCCCCGGCACGGACGGCAGCTGCACAGTGCGCCTGGAAAACCGCATGGGATACGCCATAAGCTATATCGCCGTCGCCTACCGCATCAAGGAGGCGGAGACCCTGCCCGTCGAGCCGGAGTTTTCCTGTGAGGGCGCGGAGGACACTGGGAGCTATCCTCTGCCGGAGGGGGTGGAGGATGCTCAGGTAATCCGCGCCGTAAGGGGTGAACTGAGCGGCGGGCAGTCGGCGGACTTTCGCCTCGACTGGCTCTGGGAGTATTACGAAAGCGACGCGCGCGACGTGCTGGACACCGCCCTGGGCGACAAGGCCGCCTTCGACACGCCCGACGACGTGACGGCGGGCATCTACATCGTCGTTGAGGAGGAGCAGCCCGACCCGCCCGTCCCCACGCCGGACCCTACGCCCGTCCATAGCGAACCGCCGGATAAGCCCGACAAACCGGATGCAACGGATGAGCCGGAAGACCCGGCTGAAACGGATGCGCCCGACGGCCCTGGCGATACGGACGACACGGACGGGGGCTACATCCGGCCTGAGGTTCCCGAAACCGGCGATGAGAGCGCCGCGTGGCTGTACCTGGCGCTGATATTCCTGGGCGGCGCGGGGCTGGCGCTGCTGATTTTCGGCGGAAGGCGGGACAAGAATAACGAGTAAGGAGGCCGCGGGCATGAAAGTCAATAAAACGCTGCACACCCTGCTCTGCGGCCTCCTTCTGAGCACCCTGCTGCTCTCCTGCGCGGCCTTTGCCTTCTGGCAGGTGCAGGGCTCGGGCAGCGACAACGCCCGCGCCGCCGCCTTCGCCGTCAGCGCGTGGATGGATAGGCAGACGCTGCACGTCTCGAACAGCGAGGGCGGCCGAGGCTCCGAGGTCGCGCTGCGCTATTCCGTTGAGCTGAGCCTGAGCGAGCCCCTGCCCGAGGGCGTGGATGTATATTTTGACAACACACGCGAGGTTTGGTTCAGCGGCAATATCTGCGTCATCCCGAACGCGGGCGAGCTGCCCGCCGGGAGCGCAGCGATAAACACCCACACCCTAACCTTTGACACCACTGGCGCGTCTGTGGACGCGGCGACAAATATAGCCGTTTCCGTCTCCGTCCAGGCGGAGCAGATAGACTAGGGGGGCGAGTATGAGGAAACACAAGTTTACCCGCCGCCTGGCGCTGATTTTGCTTGTCGCGGCGCTGCTCATGAGCCTGCCACTGGTCTCCGCCTGCGCCAAATATGTGCGCGAGCTCTATGCCGGCAGCTTTACCCTGACTATCCAGCCCCAAGGCAACAGCCATTCCCAGGACGTGGACCAGACCCCGATCCAGGACGCGGACCAAAGCCCCATCCAGGACGATAAACAAGTCACCATCCAGGAGGCTGTTCCCGTTTTTGATACAGAATCCGGCGAGGGAGCGGCTGGGGCGCCGCAGGCAGGATGAGACGCGGGGCGCGGGTATTGGCGGCGCTCACGTGCCTGGCGCTCATGTGCTTTGGCCTCTGGCGGCTGCTGGGCCTCGTGACCGAGCGCGGAGCTGCCCGAGAGAGCTATGAGGCGCTCGACATCTACGTCGAGGCCCTGCCCTCCGCCGACGCGCCCGCCGAGCCCTCGACCCAGCCTGCGCCCACGCACGAGGCGGCGGAGCCATACCAGGTGGACTTCGAGGCCCTGGCGAGGATAAATCCAGACGTCGCAGCCTGGCTCATCCTGGAAGGCACGGCCCTGAGCTACCCCGTAGTACAGGGACAGGACAACGAATACTACCTTGACCGCCTGTTTGACGGCAGTTATAACGCCTCCGGCTGCCTCTTTCTCGACAGCCGATGTGAGGCGCGCTTTGCCTCGCCCAATTCTATCGTATATGGACACCACATGAAAGACGGCAGCATGTTTGCCGCCCTCGACGGCTATAAGGAGCAGGAATTCTACGAGGCACACCCCTCGCTGCTGCTCCTGACTCCGGGCGGAGACTACGAGGCCCAGGTCTTTTCCGCCTACGTCGCACCGACGGACGCGGCAGCCTGGCGGCTCGACTTCGAGGGGGAGGGAGCTTATGCCGCCTGGCTCGCGGAGGTCTGCGCGGCCTCCTGTATCGAGACGGGCCTTGTCCCCGGGCAGGCCGAGCGCGTGCTGACGCTTTCGACCTGCAGTTACGAATTCTCGGACGCGCGGCTCGTTGTCCACTGTGTCCTGCGTGAGCTTTAAATAGCAAGGCCCCGGCCATTGGCCGGGGCCTTGCTTGTGCTGATATCATGGTTGTGTTGTGAATTCGCCCTCCTCGATGGCTGGGCGGCCCGAGACGAAGACCCAGTCCATGCCCGAAGCCAGGCTCTCCGGGTGCTCGTAGCTGTCGCGCTCGTGAATGTTCTCCGGGGCGAAGAGACAGAGGTCGCGTCCGCGCCCGGCTCTATGCGGCCCTTGCCTGCGAGGCCGTAGAGCTCCGCCGGGCGGCGCGTGACCTTGCGTACTGCCTCCGGAAGGCTCAGAACGCCCTTTTCGAGCACGTAGCGCTCGATGAGCCGCGGAAAGGTTCCATAAACTCTCGGGTGCAGCAGCCCACCGACGGGGTAAGTCGCGTCCGAGATGACGCCGGAGAAGGGGGCGCGGAGGATGTCGCAGATGTCCTCCTCGTGCGCTATGAAATCTATCATCGAAACGGCGCAGTGCTCGGAGGCCAGCAGATCAAAGAGCGCATCGAAGGGCTCCTGCCCCCGCGCAGCGGCTATCTCAGCGATGGAGCTGCCCTCAAAGGGGCGGTTTTCCGGCCTGTGCAGGCTCGTGGCGCGGATGTTCTCGAAGCCGACGAGCAGGGAGATGTTTTCGAAGTCCTCGCCGCTCTCCATCCGCTCACGCATCCGCGCGCGCTGCGCGGGGTCCTCCAGAGCCCGGGTCAGGGCCTCGGCCCCTCCCGCCTGGAACTCCGGAGGCAGGACGTGGATGAGCTGCGTCGAGCCCGCGGGGTAGGGGTAGACGTCGCACGTGACCTCCAGGCCCTCCTGCCGCGCCCCGTCGATGAGCCGGAGCATCTCCGGCACCGCGAGGCGCCAATTGCGGCGGCCTATGGCTTTGAGGTGGCTTATTTCCAGCGGGAAGCGCAGCTCCCGCGCCACGGCGAGCATCTCCCGCAGCGCCTCCACCACCCCGTCGCCCTCCTGCCGCATGTGTACGGAGACGACGGCGCGGCCATTGCGCAGCGGTTCCAGCGCCCGGATGAGTCCGGCCGTGTCGTAAAAGCACTCCGGCGCGTAGCCGAGTCCCAGCGAGACGCCGACCGCCCCGCCCGCAAGGCTCTCCTCCAGCAGGGCGTGGACCTTCGCGTACTCCGCCCCCGTCAGCGGCGCGTTTGAAAAGCCCGCCGCGCAGGCGCGGATGCTGCCCATGCCCGCAAGCATGAGCGTGTTTATGGGCGGCCGCGCCTCCCGTGCCTGGCGCAGGTATGCTTCCATCGTGGGGAAGTCCCGCCCCTCGGGTAGCTCGCCGACGATGGGGGAGAGGTAGCGCAGCAGCGCCTCCCGGTGCTCCCCGCGCACCGGCGCGAGGGAGAGGCCGCAGTTGCCGTTTATGATCGTGGTGAGGCCCTGGGCCAGCTCCGCGCGGCCCCAGCCGGGGCGGAAGAGCGCCGCGTCCGCGTGGCGGTGGATGTCGATGAAGCCCGGAGTCAGGCAGCGGCCCCGCGCCTCGATGACGCGCGCCGCGCCCGCGCCGTCCAGCTCGCCGACGGCCGCTATTCGCCCGCCGTCTATGGCGAGGTCGGCGGTATAGGCCGGGCCGCCGGTGCCGTCGATTATGTTCGCGCCGCGGATGATGTAGTCGAACATGGCACCCACCTCAGCATCCGGGGTACTGGATGCGGCGGCGCAGGTCATCGGCAAATTCCTCGCCTTTGAGCAACCGCACCAGCTCCAGGCCGAAGTCTATTGCAAAGCCGACGCCGCGTCCCGTGGTGATGTTTCCGTCCGTGACGACGCCCTGGCGGGTGTACTCAGCGCCGCCGAGCTTGTCCTCCCAGCCCGGGTGGCAGGTGGCGAGCCGCCCGTCCAGCAGCCCCAGCCCGCCCAGTATGCCCGGCGCGGCGCAGATGGCTGCTACGCGCCTGCCCTCGGCGGCAAAGCGCTTCACAAGCGCGCAGAGCCCCTCGTGCGCGGCAAGGTTGTTTGCGCCGGGGATGCCTCCGGGCAGAAAGAGCACGTCGCTCGACTCAAAGTCCGCAGCCTCGAAGGTCATGTCCGCGATAATGCGCACGCCGTGAGAGCTCGTCACCTCCGCGCGGCCCATTATCGACACCGTCTCAACCTCTATGCCCGCCCTGCGGGCCATGTCAACGATGGAGAGGCACTCGACCTCTTCCATGCCGTCGGCCATGAAAACGCTTATCTTGCTCATACTGAAATTCTCCTTTCAGCCTTTCTCTCCCACATTATACTCTCAGGCGCGCCTCTTGAAAAGCACCCGTGCGCGGCGTTTGCATTTTTGCCGCGCCTGGGCTAAAATGTGGCAAGGGAGGCGATGACAATGAAGAAAACCGTGCTTTTCGGAGCCGGACAGGCTGGAGCCATGGCCGCGCGGCTGCTGGGCGGGGATTACGCGGCGGTCTGCTTCGCGGATAACGCCCCGGAGAAGCGGGGCGGCAGCCTAGCGGGGCTGCCCATAGTCTCGCCTGAGGAGGCGCTGGCGCTCGGGCCGGACTGCGTTTGCCTCTGCGTCCTGGACGCGGAGCGGGCATCGCAGATGGAAGCCCAGCTGCGCGCCCTCGGCTACGCCGGGCCGCTGCTGAGGGCTGGGGAACTCGCGCCCTTTGACGCGCGTGCGGCGACAATGCGCCTGCTTGCCGAGCAGATACTGGAGCTCGGCATCCCCGGCGACGCGGCGGAGCTCGGCGTGTTCCGGGGCGAATTTGCCGCGCTGATAAACGCCGCCCTGCCCGAGCGGAGGCTGCACCTCTTCGACACCTTCGAGGGTTTCCACGCAGAGGACGTGGAGGAGGAACGCCGCCTGGGCCTTTCGCGCGCTAGGACCGGGGACTTTGCGGATACGGATGTGGAAGCGGTCCTGCGCCGCCTGCCGCATCCGGAGCGCGCCGTCATACACGCAGGGCGCTTCCCTGCGACCTTTGAGCCGTGCGTGGAACTCAGCTTTTCCCTCGTCTCGGTGGATGCAGACCTCTATGCACCCACTGCAGCCGCCCTGCCACTCTTTTGGGAGCGCCTCTCGCCGGGCGGCGCGCTGCTTGTCCACGACGTCAATGGATTCCAGTACGCCGGAGCGGGCAGGGCAGTACGCGAATTCTGCGCAGAGCGCGGTGTTTTCCCCACGCCCCTGTGCGATATGCACGGCAGCGTGCTCCTGAGAAAGCACTGATCCACCCCCAACATATTTGCTTCCAAGGCGGTCCGGCCGAACAGGCCGGGCCGCTTTTTGCGCGCATGCTCGAAAATGAAAAGCAATTTTGCGCAGCTATTTACAAACCGCTGCACGAGTTGTATACTTTATGAGCAAATACGAGCATAAACGAGCATATGCGCGCGAAAGGGAGCGGTAGCATGATGTGCAAGCTGAGGCCGGCCTGCAAGTCCTATATCTGGGGCGGCAGGCGGCTCATCGAGGAATACGGCAAGGGGGACGGGGCCGGGAACCTGGCGGAGAGTTGGGAGCTCTCCTGCCATCCTGACGGACCGAGCATCGCTGCGGACGGGCCATATGCAGGCAGAAGCCTGCCCGAAATACTGGCCGAGCGGCCCGAGTTTGCCGGCAGGGCGGTGGAGTCGCTGGGGCGCTTCCCGGTACTGGTGAAGCTCATAGACGCGGCGCGGGATCTCTCCGTCCAGGTACACCCGGACGATGCCTATGCCCTGAAGCACGAGGGGCAGCTGGGCAAGACGGAGATGTGGTACATAATAGATGCCGAACCGGGCGCGGGGCTGTACTGCGGTTTCCGCCGCGAGGTCACGCCCGCGCAGCTGCACACCGCCATAGAGGGAAATACGCTCTGCGAGCTGCTGCGCCGCGTGCCGGTGAAGGCCGGGGACGTGGTCTTCATACCCGCCGGGACAGTGCACGCCATAGGCGCGGGCATCCTGCTGGCGGAGATACAGCAGTCGAGCAGCGTGACCTACCGGCTCTACGACTACGGCCGCCTGGGCGCGGACGGGAAGCCGCGCGAGCTGCACATAGACAAGGCGCTGGACGTTGCCGCGCTCTCGCCCGCGCCGGTGAGCTTCGGCTTCGGCGGCCACCTGGGCGACTGCCGCTATTTCACCGCCGACCTGTTTGCCTGTTCCGGGCAGGCAGAGCTGTACGCGGGAGAGGATTCCTTCCTGCACCTGCTCGTAATCGAGGGCGAGCTGGAGCTGGGCGGCCTGCACGTCGGAAAGGGCGAGAGCGTGTTCATCTCTGCGGACAGCGGCAGCTGTGCCGTCCGGGGAGAGGGGAAGGCCATACTCACCTACGTCAAACGCCCGTAAATGCTTGACTTTGCACGCGGATGTGCTATATTTTTGTGTAGATGCACGAAATTGCCAAAAACCAACGCCGCCATAATGTTTTGGAAGGAGCAATAGATGTGAAACCTGCAAAAAAAGCTAGTGAGATGAGCGTCAAGGAGCTGGCCGCCTATATAGACCAGTCCGTGCTCAAGCCCGAGTTCACCCAAGAGGACATACGCCGCTACATTCAGGAGGGCGTGGACTACGGCTGCGCCACGGTCTGCGTGAACCCCGCCTCTCTCGACATCGCCGCCGAGCTGACCCGCGGGACAGATACCAAGATCTGCGTCGTCTGCGACTTCCCCTTCGGCCTTTCGACCACCGCCTCCAAGGTGCTCCAGGCCGAGGAATACTGCAAGCGCGGCGACATTTTCGAGCTGGACGTCGTCGCAAATTACGGCTGGATACGCAGCGGCATGTGGGACGAGGTGCGCGCGGACATAAAGGCCGTTGTGGACGTTTGCCACAAGTACGGCGTCGCCGTCAAAACCATCATGGAGACCGACGCTCTGACCGTGGACGAGGTCAAGAAGGCCGCCAAAGTCCTTGCCGAGGCAGGCACCGACTTCGTCAAGACCTCCACCGGCTTTTATACCGGCGGCCCCTGCGTGGGCGCGACGCCGGAGCTCATAGGCGAGATAATGGAGGCCGTGGGCGACGAGGTCAAGATAAAGGGCTCCGGCTGCATCCGCACCCGGGAGCACTTCCTCAAGCTCATCGACATGGGCATAGACCGCATGGGCGTCGGCTACAAGTCCACGCCGGTGGTCCTGGGCCTCAAATAAGGCACCGGAGAGCCCATTTCAGCCCGATATTCGACATAGCTGCACCGCCCTGTTTTGCAGGGCGGTGCATTATTATGCTCGTAAATGTTCGTTTATGGCGAAATACACAAGCAGAAAACGCTAAGTGTGTTCAAAGTGTAGAAAAACTCCGTCATAATTGAAAAGAATGGCGGAAAATGATATCATTCAACAAATCGGGGCTGTGTCTCCACTGTGAAAAAAGGAGTGTTTTGCATAATGAAGAGGTTCCGCGTTGGCGTTATCGGTGTCGGTTTCATAGGCGCCGTACACATCGAGCAGCTGCGCCGTCTGGGCAATGTGGACGTCGTAGCCGTGGCCGTACATTCGAGGCCGCAGGAGAAGGCGGACAAGCTCTGCGTGCCGAAGGGCTACAGCGACTACCGCGAGATGATAGACAAGGAAAACCTCGACTGCGTGCATATCTGCACTCCGAACAACACGCACTATGAGATGGCCATGTACGCCCTGGAGCACGGCGTCAACGTCGTCTGTGAAAAGCCCATGACCACCACCGTGGAGGAGGCGGCGAAGCTGCGCGCCTTTGCGGAGGAGAAGGGCCTCATAAACGCCATGAACTTCAACTGCCGCTTCTATCCCATGGCCTATCGCATGAGGCAGATGGTCAGAAGCGGCGAGGCGGGCGGCATCTACACCGTCCACGGCGGCTATCTCCAGGACTGGCTCTATTACGACACCGATTACAGCTGGAGGCTGGAGCCCGAGGCCAGCGGAGAGTCCCGCGCCTTTGCGGACATCGGCTCCCATTGGATAGACCTTGTTGAGTTCATCACCGGCCTGCGCGTCACCGAGGTCCTGGCGGACTTCGAGATCTTCCACAAGACCCGCAAAAAGCCGCTGAAAGCCATCGAGACCTACTCCGGCATGGCCCTGCGCCCGGAGGACTATGCCGAGGTGCCCATCAGCACCGAGGACTATGCCACCGTGCTCTTCCACATGGAGAACGGCGCGCACGCCTGCTGCAACATCAGCCAGGTCTATGCGGGTCGGAAGAACCAGATGATAGTCTCCGTCGCGGGCAGCAAGTGCGCCATGCACTGGGACAGCGAGAACTCCAACGCCCTGTGGATAGGCCGCCGCGACACGCTCAACGGCGAGCAGGTGAAGGACCCCTCCATCCTGGACGCCGGCACTCAGAGCGTCATCAGCTACCCCGGCGGCCACGTCGAGGGTTTCCCGGACACCTTCAAGCAGAACTTCAAGCAGATATACGCCCGCATGGCGGGGGACGAGGGGCCCTGGGACTACGCCACCTTTGCCGACGGCGAGCGCGAGATGGTCCTCTGCGACGCCATCGTTAAGAGCGCGCGCGAGCGCCGCTGGCTCAAGGTCGGCGAGTGAGCGGGGGAGAGACAGTGTTCAAGATAGGCACCCTGGCCGACTGGTTCGGCGTCGGCCCCATCGAGGGCATAAGGGAATCCGCGCGCTGCGGCGCTTCCGGCGTGCAGCTTTACGCCTGGAACGAGCTGGACCCCTCACGCGTGGGCAGGCGGCTCTTCCGTGAGCTGCGCTCCGTGCTTTCGGAGTGCTCCCAGGAGGTCACAGCCCTGTGCGCGGAGCTCGGCGGCCACGGCTTTGAGATAGCCGCGGACAACCCGCGCAAGGTGGAATACATAAAGCGCGCCGTGGACCTTGCGGCGGCGCTGGATTGCGGCGTCGTCACGACGCACATTGGCCGCGTGCCTGAGGACAGGGCCTCCGGGCGCTGGGCGAACATGCTCTCCGCCTGCCGCGAGGCGGGGGAGTACGCCGCCTCAAAGCAGGTGACGCTTGCCGTGGAGACCGGACCGGAGCCGGTCGAGCGGCTGGTGAGCTTCATTGACGAATGCGGCCCGGGCATAGGCGTCAACTATGACCCTGCGAACCTTGTCATGGTCACGAAGGCGGACGAGGTCGCGGGTGTGTATGCGGCCGGCAGCCGCATAGTCCACACCCACGCCAAGGATGGGCGCTGCAACTTCTACGCCGGGCCGGAGGAAGTATACGGCATCTTCGCCGAGGGCGGCATAGAGGCGCTGAACACCGTCAGCACCTATTTCACCGAGACCCCGCTGGGCGAGGGCGAGGTGCGCTGGGACGAGTATCTGCACGCCCTGGCGGAGGTCGGCTTCGACGGCTACCTCACCATAGAGCGCGAGGTGGGCAGGGACGCCGCCGCGGACATCCGCGCCGCCGTGCGTTTCCTGCGCGAAAAGCTGGAAAACCTGTGAAAAATGCCCCGCGGGCGCTCCGCCCGCGGGGATAAAGCTGAAAAAATCCAAAAAACCTTCAAGGAGGACATCCAAAATGATGAAGCTCGGCCTCGTTTCCAGCCATCCTTCCCGACCAGACCTCGAGGAAGTCATAGATTACGCCGCCCGGACCGGCTTTTCCTGCGTGGAGGTCTGCTGCTGGCCGAAGGGCAAGGCCCTGCGCCGCTACGCGGGCGTCACGCACATCGACCTCAACGGCCTGACGGACGAGAAGATGAAGTACTACGTGGACTACGCCGCCTCTAAGGGCGTCGAGATAAGCTCCCTCGCCTATTACCCGAATCCGCTGGACGGCGACGAAGAGGCCGCGAAGGTCGCCGTGGACCACATCATGGCCCTCATAGAGGTCTCGGCCAAGATGGCGTCAACATGGTCACCACCTTCATCGGCAAGGACAAGACCAAGTCCGTGGAGGAGAACCTGGAGAAGTACGTCAGGGTCTGGACGCCGATAGTCCGCCGCGCGGAGGAGCTGGGCGTCAGGATAGGCATCGAGAACTGCCCCATGTACTACACGAAGGACGAGTGGCCCGGCGGCAACAACCTGGCCTCCACGCCCTACATCTGGAAGAAGATGTTCGAGCTCATCCCCAGCAAGAACCTGGGCCTGAACTTCGACCCCAGCCACCCCTACCTGCTGGGCGCCTCCTATATAAAGCCCGTCTACGACTTTGCCGACCGCATCTTCCACGTCCACTTCAAGGACATCCAGATATACCAGGACAAGGTGGACGAATACGGCCGCTTCTCGCACCCGGCGCTCTGGCACTCCCCGAAGCTGCCCGGCCTGGGCGGCGTGGACTTCGCGGCCTTCTGCTCCGCGCTCAACGACATCCGCTACACCGGCCCGGCCTGCATCGAGGTCGAGGACAGGGCCTATGAGGGCTGCATCGAGGACGTGAAGAGCGGCATTGAGCAGAGCTACCGCTACATGAGGCAGTTCCTGTGAGCAGCCCGGAAATAAGGATAGGCCTCATCGGCCCCGGCGGCATGGGGACTGTCCACCTAAGGAATTACGAGCACATCGAAGGCGCGAGGGTGGTCGCGGTCTGCGCCCACTCTCCCGCCTCGGCGGAGCGCGCCGGGGCCGAGGGCGTGGACGTCTACACGGACGCGGACGCGATGCTTTCCCGGCGGGGATATAGACCTCGTGGACATCTGCACGCCCACCTATACCCACCCGGAGCACGTTAAGAACGCCCTGCTGCACGATAAGCACGTCATCTGCGAGAAGCCCCTGGCCCTGCACGCGGCGGACGCGCGGGAGCTCTTTGCCATGGCGCGGGAGCGCGGCAAGCGTCTTTTCGTGGCCCAGGTGCTGCGCTATTCGACGCCGGCGGCGGTGCTCAGGGAGCTCGTGCAGAGCGGGGAATACGGCAGGATGCTCGACGCGCAGTTTCTGCGCCTTTCAGCCTGCCCGAGATGGTCCAAGAGCGGCTGGCTCTTCCGCCGCGAGCAGAGCGGGCACATACCATTCGACCTGCATATACACGACCTTGACCTCATCCTCAGCCTCTGGGGGGAGCCCGAGAGCGTGAGCTACACTTCCACCGGGCGCGAGGGGCTGGATTACAGGGAGCACTACCGCTTTTCCTATGTTTTCCCCGGCGGGGCCACCGTTTCGGCAGAGGCGGCCTGGTATAACGCGGATATCCCCTTCACGGCGACCTGGAGGGTGTATTTGAAAGCGCCGTCGCCGTCTTTGACGGCGAGAAGGTCACGGTGTACGCCTTCGAGCGGGAGCCGAGGGTCATAAGTACAGAGGAAAAGCTGAAGATACCCACCGGCATAAACGTCCCGCCCACGGGCATGTTCCATGCCGAGCTGAGCGACTTTTTGCGCGAGCTGCGCGGCGGCGAGCACGGCCTGTCACCAACGGAGGCGGAGATCGTGCGCGCCTGCGGCATACTTGAGGGCGCGCTCGGCGGCAACTGAACTGAAAGGGGGCCCGCAAGATGATCGAAGTCCGCGGCCTTACCAAAGAATACGGCAGCAAAAAGGCGCTGGACGACGTGAGCTTCAGCGTGCCGAAGGGCCAGGTCCTTGGCCTCCTGGGGCTGAACGGGGCCGGAAAATCCACGACCATGAACATAATCGCAGGCTGCCTCGCGCCCACGGCAGGCACGGTGCTGATAGACGGCATCGACATTGCAAAGCAGCCCGCGGCGGCAAAGCGGAAGATAGGCTATCTGCCCGAACTGCCCCCGCTATACATGGATATGAAGGTCGGGGACTTTCTCGCCTTCGTCTACGAGCTCAAAAAGCTGCGCGGCGACAGGAAGGCGGACATTTCCGCGGTTTGCGAGAAGACCGGCATAGACCATGTGCGCGGCAGGCTCATAAAGAACCTCTCGAAGGGTTACCGCCAGCGCGTGGGCCTCGCCTCCGCCATGCTGGGCGACCCCGAGGTGCTCATACTCGACGAGCCCACCGTCGGCCTTGACCCTACGCAGATAATCGAGGTCCGGACGCTGATAGGCGAGATAGGCGCGGAAAAGACCGTCATACTCTCGTCCCACATCCTGAGCGAGATACAGGCCGTATGCGAGCGGGTGCTGGTGCTCAACGAGGGCCGCATCGTGGCCGACGGCAAGCCGGAGGCGATGGAGAGAGACATGCAGCGCTCCGGCGCGCAGTACCTGCTTATAGAGGGCGAACCCGAGCGCGTGCAGGCTGTGCTGAAGGCCTTGCCGGGCCTTGCATCTGTGCGGCGCGGTGAGGAGAGGGAGCCCGGCGTGTGGGAATGGTTCGTAGAGGGGCAGGACGGCGCCGACCTGCGCCGTGAGCTTTTTGCGGCCTGCTCCGCAGCCGGCGCGCCCATCCTGGGCATGCGCAGCGGCAGCGTGACGCTGGAGGACGTCTTCCTCAGCCTCATAGGACGCGACCAGACCCCGGTAAAGGAGGACGCCGAATGACAGCCATCTTCAAGCGCGAGATAAACGCCTATTTCGATACCCCGCTCGGCTATGTTTTCCTGGCCGTGTATTACCTTTTCGCGGGCTATTTCTTCTACAACTACAACCTTTATGCCAACTCCACGGACATGCGCGCCCTGTTTGAGATACTCTTCACGGTGACGCTGTTCCTGGTGCCCATCCTGACGATGCGCCTGATGAGCGAGGACAGGCGCAACAAGACCGACCAGCTGCTCATGATGGCCCCCATCGGCACCCTGGCCATAGTCATGGGCAAGCTGCTGGCCGCAGCCGTCGTGTACCTTGCGGCCATGCTCATAACCATCGTCGAGGCCTTCGTGCTTTCCGTCTTTGCAGCGGTGGAATGGAGCGTGGTCATCGGCCACTTCATCGGCCTCTTCCTGCTCGGCCTCGCGCTCATCTCCGTCGGCATGCTCATCTCCACGCTGACGGAAAACCAGATCATCGCCGCCATTGGAGGCTTTTGCGTCGGCTTCTTCCTCATGCTGCTCGACTCCGTCGCCGGCCTCATCGGCAATTCCGTGCTGGCCGGTTTTGTGACCGACCTCTCCTTCCAGACGCACTACAGGAACTTCACGCTGGGCATTTTCAGCGTGGCGGACCTGGTGTTTTACCTGAGCGTGACCGCGCTTTTCGTGTTTTTCGCCGTCATGGCCTTCGAGAAGCGCCGCGTGATGTGAGGGGAGGCGCAGGATGAAAAAGCTGTTTAATGCCAAGACCGGCCTGCGCGGGCTCTATGCCCTTGTGGCGGCCGTCGCCTTCATAGTGGTCGTCGTGCTCAACATCGTCATGGGCCTGCTCGCGGACAGGTATCCAATGAACATAGACCTTACAAGCGACAGCGTCTTCGAGCTCGGAGACGAGACCCTGGACTTCATCGGCGCGCTGGAGGAGCCGGTGAAGATACAGGTGCTCGCCACAGAGGAGAAATTCGTGAACACCACGGTGTACAACGCGCAGGCGAACGAGATAATGCGCGAGTTTGCGCGCCGTTCCGACAACATAGATATCAGCTATATCGACTACGTTGCGGACCCCACCTTCGCCACGAGCTATCCTGACTATTCGCTCAAGGAGGGCGACGTCATCGTCAGCTCGGACGAGCGCTCCCGCCAGGTCAAGACCGAGGAGCTGTTCAACTACACCTACTCCCAGACGGGCGGCCTTAGCATAGCATCCTCCCGCGCGGAGGAGGCCATCCTTAGCGCCGTGCTCTACGTGGTAAGCGACGAGCTGACCACCGTCGCCGCCATCGAGGGCCACGGCGAGGCCTCCGGCTCCGCTTTCCTCGACCTGCTGGGCGACAACAACTATGAGGTTTCCACAGCAAACCTCCTGCTCGGCGGCCTGACCGAGGGGGCGGATGTGGCCCTCATCATCGCGCCCACGACGGACTACACCGAGGAGGAGATAGACCTGCTGGCTGCTTTCCTCGAAAACGGCGGGGCCTACGGCAAGACCCTGCTCTACTTCGCGGGTGCGGAACAGCCGGAGCTGCCGAACCTTGAGGCCTTCCTGGCAGAGTGGGGCGTGGTCGTAGGGGACGGACTGGTGTTTGAGACGGACCAGTCCCGGGCCTATTCCACCCAGCCCTTCTACGCCATAACCGACTACGCCGAGGAGACCTATTCCTCGCTGCTCAAGGATACGAGCATACCCGTCCTTGTTCCCGTGTGCCGCCCGCTGGAGGTGCTCTACTCCTTCATGGAGAACTACACGACCACCACGCTGCTCACCTTTGGAGAGAGCGCGGGAGTGCGGCCCTCGGACGCGGGTGAGGACTTCAGCTCCAAGGACGCCGAAATCTGGGGCCCCATCCCGGCAGTCGTCATGAGCTCCTACCGCCTGATGGACAGCACCGACGCCACAAAGGAAGTGGCGAGCTCCCACGTCATCGTCTCCGGCTCCAGCGAGATGCTGGCGGATTACACGCTTTACAACACCGCCTTTTCCAACGCGGGCTATATGGTCAGCCTGCTAAACGAGCTCTGCGGCAGGGACGGCATGATAGCCGTCACGCCCAAGAGCATCGTTGGTAACGCCCTGAACCTCAATCAGGCTGCGGCGGATACGATAGGCATGGTGTTCATCGCGGTCATCCCGGCGCTCATGCTGGTGTTCGGCCTCGTGGTCTGGCTCACGCGGAGGCACAAGTGATGAAGAAAACGCTGATTATCCTGGGCTGCTGTGTGGCGCTGCTCCTGCTGCTTCTGGGTGCCGCCCTGCTGCTTGCAAACGGCGGCGAAGAGGCTCCGGAGGAGACTGCGGAGAGCCTCAGCCTGATGGACAGGCCCGGCTCGGAGGTGGCCTCCGTCAGTGTGAAAAACGCCTCCGGCGAGTATACCGTCACCCGGGATGGAGACGCGCTGACCGTACACGACATACCCGCCAAGCTCGTGAACATGGACTACGTGGATATGCTGCTCGACGAGGCTTCCAGCGTGCAGTATACCTCCCTTGTGACGACGGAGCTCTCCCGCCTGGCCGATTACGGCCTGGCCGAGCCCGAGGCGGAGGTCGAGATAAGCTACACGGACGGGGAGAGCCTGCGCCTGCTCATAGGCGCGGAAGAGCCTATAAGCTCCGGGCGCTATTTCATGGAGGACGGCGGCGACTCCATATATATAATGAAGAACAGCCGCGCCATCCGCTTTGTCTCCCCGGTGGAGGTGTTTATAAACTACATCATCATCCCGCCCGAGGACACCAACCAGCCGCTCAGCGAGCTGCAGGATTTCACCATCAGCGGCTCCGCCGTGGGCGAGCCCATAGTCGTGCGCGCCGTCCTGCCCGAGAGGGAGGAGGAGCAGCTGAAAGCCCTGAGCTACGGCTCCATAACCCATCTCATCGTCTCCCCGAACGAGCACGAGGCCAGCCCCACGACGCTCAGCACCATAGCCGACCAGCTGCTGGGCCTCATGTCCGAGGGCATCGTGGCCTACAACTGTTCCGAGGAGGAGCTGGCCGCCTACGGCTTCGACGAGCCGTACATCCAGTATGACTTCACATACCTGCGCGGAGCCGAGGGCGAGCCCGAGGCCTACAGCCTGCGTGTCAGCCGCGACGAGGAGGGCTATATCGCCACGCTGAACGACGACGGCGTAGTCTACCGCATACTCGATCTCGACTTTTTGCACGTGAGCTATGAGGAACTCGTCATGCGCTGGTTCATCTCTCCCTTCATTTCAGAGGTCACGGCCTTGGAGCTGGAAGGGCAAGGGAGCAGCTGGCGCTTCGAGATAAGCTCCGACACGGTCAGCAGCGTGGAGGCCACCCTCAACGGGGAGGAGCTGGACAGCGCGCTGTTCCGCAAGTTCTATAACCTCGTGATGAGCGCCGCATCCGACTCCGGCCGCCTTGCGGAGCCTCCGGAGCTCACGGAGCCGGGCTTCAGCCTGCGCGTCGAATACGAGGACGATGAGAAGCCGGACGATGTGCTGCGCTTCTACTCCGCCGGCCAGCGCCGCCTGTACGTGGAGGTTAACGGCGTGTGCGAATTCACCATGCGCGAAAACTGGTTGAATGTGACGCTAAATGCTCTCGAAAACGTCAAAATGTGCAAAGACTTCAGCTCGGATTGGTGAAATGCGATAATTTGCATAAAGTTGTTGAAAAATGATTGAGAATGTGTTAATGTGATAATCGAAGTGAACGGGAAAGATTGGTGATTGGAGCGCTTCGGCACTCTGCACGATAAAAAAGGAGATAAAAGGAGGACATCAAGTGAAGAAACTACTTAGCGTACTCTTGGCTGTGGTGATGATCTGCCTGCTGCTTGCCGCCTGCGGAAGCCAGGAAGAGGCTCCCGCGTCTGAGCCCCCCGCTGAGGTCACCGACGGCGCTGACGCCCCGGCCAGCGAGGCTCCGGAGGCCACCGGCGGCTTCAAGGTCGCTTCCCACAACGCCATCATCGAGGGCAACCCCTATCGTACTGTGTACGAGGAGCAGATGGCTGAGGCTGCCAACGCCGCCAAGGAAGCCGGCCTCGTGAGCGAGTACAACAGCTTCGTCGCGAACAACGACCCCGCTCTTGAGACTCAGCAGATCGAGCAGACCATCAACGAGGGCTACGACATCATCCTCGTGAACCCCATCGCCGCTTCCGGTCTGGATACCGTCATCGACAAGGCTGTCGAGGCCGGCATCACCTACGTGAACGCGGACTGCATCTACCCCTCCGAGAAGATCCTGAACGTCGTCGTTGACCAGGATGCTTGGGCGAAGGAAGCTTCTGACTTCGTCATCGAGACCCTGGGCGAGGGCTCCAAGGTCGTTCAGTTCAAGGGCATCGAGGGCAACTCCGCCACGGAACTGCGCAACAACCGCTGGACTACCGACCTGGCCGCTGCCGGCATCGAGATAGTCAAGAGCGTCGCCCACAACTGGAACGACACCGAGGCGAAGCAGCTCATGAGCGAGATCCTCGCCTCCGGCCTTGAGTTTGACGGCATCATCAACGAGGAAGCCGCCAACGGCATCATCGATGCCTACGAGGAAGCCGGCGTTGCCTACCCCGGCTGCATCACCTCTTCCGAGGAGATCGCCTGGATACGCCGTGTTGCCGAGATCAATAAGGACGAGCTGGTCATGCCGTTCATCGTCGTGGAGAATCCTCCCGGAATCGGCGCCACCGCCCTTGCCGTTGCCATCAATGTCCGCCTGGGCCACACCCTGGACGAGTCCAAGCTGGTTGACGGCGCCATCTACTATGCTCCTCAGTGGATCATGACCTATGACAACATGGCTGAGAAGCTGGAAGAGACCAAGGACATGCCTGACTCCACCTCCATCTCCTCCTATCTGAGCGTTGATGAGGCCCTGGAGTTCTACTTTGTGGACTAAGACAGGCCTGAATCCTTGATCGCTTGATTCCGCAAGGTTTCGCCGGTGGGTCTTGCGACCCCCCGGCGAAATCCCTATATTGCAATTCGGACGTGCTCGGTTCTCCAGTCACACCTCGCCCGGCAGGGCGCTCAGAAATAGAAGGAGGAATGCTCTTTGCTGGAAATGACAGGCATCTCAAAGCGGTTTGACGCTGTCACAGCATTGAACAAGGCAAGCCTGCAGGTGAATGCGGGCGAGATAATGGCCCTGCTCGGCTCCAACGGCAGCGGCAAATCCACCCTTGTCAAGGTTCTCAGCGGACTAGTTAATCCCAACGAAGGCGCCATAAAAATAGACGGCAAGGCCGTCAGTATAAGCTCCTGCGCCGCTGCCCGGAAGCTCGGCGTGGCGGTAGCATATCAGGACCTCTCGCTCATCCCGGCGATGAGTGTAGTGGACAACATAGTTATGAATATTGAGCCCACGAGCCGTGTCGGCACCATAGACCGCCGCAAGGCCCGCGAAAAGGCTGTAAAATATCTTCAGCGCCTGCATATCGACGTGGACCCGGATATGCTGGTGCAATTTCTCATGCCCAGCACCCAGAGCATGGTCGAGATAGCCAAGGCCATGGCCATGGAGCCGCGTATCCTCGTCCTGGACGAGGCCACCGCCTCCCTGCACTCGGACGAGGTGGACGTGCTCTTCAAGGTGCTCAAGGAGCTGAAGGAAGAGGGCATGGCGATAATCATCGTCACGCACCGCATGAGCGAGATCTTCCGCATCTGCGACCGCTGCACCATCCTAAAAGGCGGCGAGACGGTAGCCTGCGCGCCGGTGAATGAGATGGACCTGGACGAGATAGTCTTCCACATGACCGGCAAGCGGCCCGACCACAGCGCGGGCGCTGAAAAGACCCACCACAAGCTAGGAGATGAGGAGCCGATCCTCAACGTGCGGGGCCTCAACATCAGCGGCAAGCTGCACGGCATAGACTTTGCCGCGCGCCGCGGCGAGGTAGTGGGCATAGGCGGCCTCGACGGGCAGGGCCAGGCGGAGTTCATCCGCGCCATTCTCGCTGACAGGAAGTACAGCTCCGGTACAATCCGCTTCAAGGGCCGCGAGATCCATTACCGCACGACGGCGAACGCCATAGCGGACAACATGGGCTTCATAAGCGGCGACCGTGCGCGGGAGTCCATCTTCCCCATCCGCAGCGTGGCGGAGAACATCTACGCCGCAAAGTGCACAAAGGGCGGCATTTTTGCGCCCCTGAGCCCGAAAGAGGTGGAGAGCTTTGCGCAGAAGGCCATGGACGACTACGGCATAGTCGCCGGCAGCACGAAGCACCCGGCCAGCTCGCTCTCTGGCGGCAACCAGCAGAAGCTCGTCGTCGGCCGCTGGATAGCGCTCTCCCCGGATCTGCTGCTGCTTGACGACCCGACCAAGGGCGTCGATATCCACTCCCGTCAGGAGATACACGCCATCCTGCGCAAGTGCCTGGACGAGGGCATGAGCATCATATATGTCTCCAGCGACAACGAGGAGCTGCTGGACATTTCGGACAGGATATACGTCTTCTACGAGGGGCGCATCAGCGCCGAGCTCGCGGGGGACGACCGCACTGAGGAAAAGCTCGTTGCGGCCATGCTCGGCATAGCAGAGGGCGAGAGAGAGGAGGCTGCAAAATGAAAAACAGGCTTTCGGCCATCCGGCAGTCCCCGGCCTATGTGGGTCTCGTGCTGTTCGTCAGCGCGCTGGTTATCTATTTCGTCATCCAGTTCATAGGCGACCCGGCAGGCTTCCTCACGGCGAAGACCTATAAGAACTTCGCCTCTCTTTTCAAGAACTATACGCCCCTCATACTCGTCACAATGGGCCAGGCCCTGCTGATGCTGCTGGGCATCATAGATATCTCCATAGGCATCCAGATGAGCTTTGCGAACGTCCTGGCCGTGATGCTGCCCGAGTGGACGGGGATGCCCGTGGCGCTGGCCTGGGTGCTGACGATCTGCGCCAGCGTGCTGCTGGGCACTCTCAACGGCGTCATCGTCTCCTGCCTGCGTATTCCTCCGCTGCTCGCGGGCTACGCGATGATATACATAGTCAAGGGCATAAACCTCATGATACGCCCTGCCCCCGGCGGCAGCGTGCCGGTGGAGATAGCCAAGTTTTACGACAACTACTGGCTGGGCTTCATCCCTACGAGCGCCATACTGCTCATCCTCTGCGGCCTGGCCTGGGTGTATCTGCGCAGGACGAAGCTCATGAACCACGTCTATGCAATAGGCGGCAACGAGCGCAATGCCTACGCCACCGGTATCCACAGTGTTAAGACGAAGATAATGGTCTATGCCCTTGCCGGCTTCCTGACCGGACTTGCCGGGTTGTGCTACACCTCTGCATACTCCACCGGCAACCCCATCACGGGCGAGATGTACGGCCTGCAGAGCATCAGCGCCTGCATCCTGGGCGGCATCTCTCTGGCCGGAGGCTGGGGAACAATGGTCTGCGCCTTCTATGGCGTCGGCTTCCAGATACTCGTGCAGACCTCCGTGCCGAAGGTGTTCTCCATGCTCCCGGGCAGCTACAACACCTATTGGCACAACCTTGTTTCCGACACCATCATCCTCATCGGCCTGCTCGGGACCATCTTCGCCGTAAAGGCGCAGAGGGAGAGCCTGCTCAGGGGCATAAAGAAACAAATCGTGGGAGGGCTGGCAGATGAAAAATAACATGGCGGGCGACAGCCGCCTGAGGTATTTCCTCAAAAACAACCAGATCGGCATGGCCCTGGTCATCAGCGCCCTGCTGTTCATCATCACCATCGTCCTGAACCCCAAGAGCCTGAACACGATAGCCATAGGCAGCATCCTCTCCCTGACCAGTATGCTGCTCATAGCCTCCGCGGGCCAGACGCTGGTCATCATCTCGGACGGCATCGACATGTCCGTCGGCGCGACGATGTCCATGACGGCTCTTGTCACCGTCTCCATCATGCACGGCAGCGACAGCGTGGGCCTGATGTTTGCTGCGATGGCAGCCTGCATCGTCATAGGCGCCGTCATCGGCCTGTGCAACGGCATCGGCTCTGTAAAGGCGGGCCTGCCCCCGATGGTCGTGACGCTGTACATCTCCAACATCGTCTCCCGCCTGCAATACGTCGTGACTGACGGCAAGCCGGAGAACACCCGCTCCCCGGATTGGTTCGGCAGCCTCATCACCACCCGTTTCGGCGGCTTCTTCCCCTCGATAGTGCTCTTTGCGGCGGTGTTCTTCGTCGTGATGTTCTATCTGCTCAGCCGCACGCGTTACGGCCAGCAGCTGACGCTCACGGGCAACAACAACCGCGCCGCCTATCTTACGGGCATCAACACCTCCCGCATCAAGACCCTGAACTATACCATAGCCGGCATGCTGGGCGGCCTTGCGGGCTTCATCGGCGCCGGCAACTCCGGCTACATCAAGTGCGGCACCTACGACAGCATGACGATGGACTCCATCGTGGCGGTCGTCATAGGCGGCACGCTGATGACGGGCGGCAAGGGCAGCTATACCGGCACCGCAGCCGGCGCTCTGCTGCTCATCGTTCTGAGCAACGGCCTGGCCGTCCTGCAGGTTACGGACAGCGTCAAAAACATGATAATGGGCATCGTGCTGATAGTTCTGCTGGCAGCGTACAACAGGGCCAAGCCAGTGCGCCAGTAAAATTTAGATTTAGGAGGAACATTAGCCATGACCGAGGTAGAGCTTCTAAGCAACATAGTCGCGGCCACCGAACCCCCCATGCCGAAGCGCAAGGACTGGAGGATAGGCTGCGTGGGTTCCGGCTTCATCATGAAGGACTGCCAGCTCACCGCGTACCGCGACATGGGCTTCAACCCCTACGGCATTGCCTCGCGCCACCGCGAGAACAGCGAGGCCGTCGCAAAGCAGCACGGCATCCCCAATGTCTATGACAGCTGGATGCAGATGCTCCAGGATGAGAACATCGAGATACTCGACATCGCCATCCCGCCCGACAAGCAGCTGGACGTCGTGCGCGAGGCCGTGAAGCACCCGAACATCAAGGGCATCCTCTGCCAGAAGCCCCTGGCCATGTCCCTCGAAGACGCGCGCGAGACGGTAAGGCTCTGCGCGGATGCAGGCATCCCCATGGCTGTGAACTCCAATATGCGCTACGACCAGTCCATGCGCGCGCTCAAGTATGTGCTGGATCAGGGCCTGCTCGGCACGCCCGTGCTCGCCACCATAGAGATGCGCGCGATACCGCACTGGCAGACCTTCCTACAGGGCTATGACAAGCTGGAAATCTTCGGCATGGGCATCCACCACGTCGATATCTTCCGCTACCTCTTCGGAGACCCGGAGGAGATAACCACGGTCTGCCGCACCGACCCGCGCACGCAGTTCGAGCACGTGGACGGCATCACGCAGTTCACCTACAAATACGCCAACGGCTTCATGGCCACGAGTCTGGACGACGTCTGGGCCTGGCCTAACGACCCCTGCGTGAAGGACACGTATATCAAGTGGCGCGTCGAGGGTACGGACGGCTTTGCCAAGGGCACCGTCGGCTGGCCCATGTACCCCGAGCACTGCCCCAGCACGCTGGAGCTCGGCTGCAAGGCGTTCCCGGGCAAGTACCTTCGCCCCGAGTGGGATACCGTCTGGTTCCCGGACGCCTTCCGCGGCACTATGGCCAGCCTGCTGTGCGCCGTCGAGGAGGGCCGGACGCCCGAGATCTCCGGCGAGGACAACATCAAGACCATCGCCTGCGTCGAGGCCTGCTACCGCTCCATCCGCGAAAAGCGCACCGTAACGCTCGCGGACGAGCTGGCAAGATAAGGGGAGGAGAAGAAAAATGATACAGGTCGGTATTTTCACCGGTTATTATCCGAACACCATAGACGAGACCATAGAGATAATCAAGTCCCAGGGCTTCAACTGCGTGCAGCTGGACGTCTCCTTCAAGGACTGCGACGCAACGCGCGGCGAGCTCACCGAGGAGAAGGCGGACGAGATACGCAACAAGTTCCGCGACGCGGGCCTGCCCATCGTGGCGCTCTCGGCCTACACGAACTTCATACACCCCGACCCCGAAAAGCGCCGCGCCAACATCGAGTATTTCAAGATGATGACCCGCTTCGCCCGCCGCCTCGGCTGCGGCTATATCGCCAGCGAGACCGGCACCTACAACGAGGAGAGCGACTGGGTCTGGGACGACAGGAACGCCAGCGAGGAGACCTATCAGGAGGCCCTCGCCGTCATAAAGGAGCTCGTCGCCTGCTGCGAGGAGAACGGCGTCACCTTCATCGTCGAGAACTATATCAACAACGTTATCGGCAGCGTGGAGCAGATAGAGCGCCTCATGGCGGACGTGAACTCCCCGAACCTTGCGCTTATCTGCGACCCGACGAACTACTTCACCGGCGCGAACATCGGCAACATGGACGCGGAGCTGGAGAAAATCTTCTCCCGCGTCGGCAAGTATATGAAGATAGCCCACGCCAAGGACTGCATGCTCGCCCAGGACACCTCTGAGAAGCACGCGGACATAGACGCGGACGAGAGCCATACCTTCCGCGGCTCGGGCGACGTGGAGCTGCCCGCCGCCGGTCTCGGCGCGCTCAACTACGAGCTCTACGTGAAGCTTCTGGCAGAGCAGCATCCGAACATGCCCATAATCGTCGAACACGTCGATGAGGGCGACATCCCGCGCGCCAAGGCCTTCGTGGACGGCGTGCTCCGCAAGGTGGGCGTGTAAGCCGCATGAAATACTACATCGGCATAGACTTGGGCGGCACAAACATCGCCGTTGCGCTGCTGAATGAAAACTACGAGTTCATATCAAAATACAGCACCCCGACCCTCGCCGCCAGGGGCTTTGAGGCCATAGTCGAGGACATGGCCCGCGCCTGCGGCGCGGCGGCGGAGCAGGCGGGGCTCACGCTGGAGGATATCGAGCACATCGGCATCGGCGTGCCGAGCACGCTGAACCCCAAAAACCGCCACGTCGTATTCGCCAACAACCTCGGCTGGGTGGATAAGGATGTGCTCGCGGAGTTCGCCAAGCACTGCTCCGTCACGGCCTACATCGCGAATGACGCTGACTGCGCGGCCTACGGCGAGGCCCTTGCGGGCGCTGCGAAGGATTATAACAACGTCATGATGATAACCCTCGGCACCGGAGTCGGCGGCGGTATCATCATGAACAAGAAGATTTTCCTCGGCGGCAACGGCCACGGCAGCGAGCCCGGCCACACCACCATCATCATGGACGGCGAACAGTGCACCTGCGGCCTGCGCGGCTGCCTGGAGGCCTATGCCTCCGTCACCGCCCTCATCCGGGATACCATCCGCGCCATGGAAGCCGACCCGGATTCCCTCATGTGGCAAAGCTGCGGTGGAGATACCGCCAAGGTGGACGGCCGCACCTCCTTTGAGGCCGCCAAGCTGGGAGATGCCTCGGCGAAGCGGGTCGTGGAGAACTACATCCACTATCTCGCCACCGGCATCAGCAGCTTCGTGACGCTCCTGCGGCCCGAGGTAATCATTCTGGGCGGCGGCGTTTGCAACCAGGGGGAATATCTGCTGGCCCCCCTGCGCGCGGAAGTCGCGAAAACGGCCTATGCCCCGGGCCTCATGCCCGAGACGCCAATAATCCGCGCCACGCTGGGCAACGACGCCGGAATAGTCGGCGCAGCCTTCCTTGGCAAGCAGTATGAGTGAAAAAGGGGGCCGGAGCATGGTTCGCTTCGGTATAATAGGGACAAACTTTATAACGGAGCGTATGCTCGCGGCCTCCAAGTTCTGCCCTGAGTTCACGCTCGACACGGTGTACTCCCGCAGTGCCGAAAAGGCGCGCGCCTTCGCGGAAAAGTGGGGCGCGCCGCACTGGACCGACAGTCTGGAGGCGCTGGCCGCGTCGGAGAGCGTGGACGCTGTTTACATCGCCAGCCCCAACGCCCTGCACTGCGAGCAGACCCTGCTGATGCTGCGCGGGGGCAAGCATGTCCTGTGTGAAAAGCCCATCGCCCGCTGTGCCGTGGAGCTGGAGACCATGCTCTCCGCGGCGCAGGAGCGGGGCTTGGTGCTGCTCCAGGCCATGCGCTCGGCCTTCCTGCCAACCATCCCCCTGCTGAGGGAGGAGATAGCGAGAATAGGCCCAGTGCGCCGCGCCAGGTTCAGCTACTGTCAGTATTCCTCCCGCTATGACAAGTTTAAAAACGGCATAATCGAAAACGCCTTTGACCCGCGCCTCGGCAACGGCGCGCTGATGGACATCGGCGCCTACTGCGTGAATCTCATGGTGCTGCTCTTCGGCGCTCCCCGGGCCGTGACGGCGAAGGCCGTGTTTCTGCCCGGCTCCATAGACGCCCTTGGCACGGCGATCTGCGAGTACGACGGCTTCCACGCGGAGCTGGAGTATTCCAAAGTTGACCAGTCAGACTGTATTTCGGAGATAAGCGGAGAGAGCGGCTCCCTGCGCTTTTGGCCCACGGCAGCCCCGCTAAACGTGGTTTCCGTGCGAAAAGGCAAGATTTTAGAGCTTGCATCGGACCCTTGCGGGGAGTATGATATGAGATATGAGCTGGAACGCTTTGTTTTGCTGACCCGGGGCGGAGATGCGGGAGAATGGACAGAGTGTACGCGCATTGCTGCGGGCGTGATGGACGAGATACGCCGCCAATGTGGGATAGACTTCACCATACACTGAGGGTTCCGTCTGGCATCCCGGGTCTTGGAAGGGAGAATAAAATGATAGCATCGGAACGCGCGCTTTTCATCATGCGCAGGATCAATGAGCTCGGCGTTGTAAACCTCAAGGATATAGCCGCGCAGATGGGCACCTCAGAAACAACGGTGAGGCGAGACTTTGAAAAGCTCGAAAAACAGGGCAAGCTCCGCCGCGTCCAGGGCGGGGCCACCACAAACGGCGGCACGGACTCCCTGCTGGAGAACGTGCAGATATCGACGCGCCTGAAGGCCAACGTGAACGTCCACGAAAAGCAGCTCGTAGGGAATTACGCCGCGGGCCTCGTAGCGGACGGCGAGTGCGTCTACCTTGACGACGGCACCAGCCTGCTGCCCCTGGCCGAGCAGCTGCTCCGGCGCCGCGTGCGCATAGTCACGAACAACACCATGATACTTGAGATGTCCAAGCGTGCGGAGGCCGAGGTCTTCCTGGTCGGCGGCAAGTACAGCCCGCATTACGACCTGCTCTCGGGCTCCATCGCTCACGAGATAATTGAGAAGCTCCACTTTGACCATGCCTTCATAGGCTGCTTCGGCGCCTCCATGGACAAGCAGATGGCCTACACGATGGAGACGGAGTGCATGACCATCAAGGCTCTGGCGATGAAGAACGCTACCAAGCGGCACCTGCTGCTGGACGCCACCAAGCTTACGCGCATAGGCTTCTACGCCATCGCCCCATTCAGCTCCTTTGACACCATCATCTGCAACAGGGCGGACAGCCTGCCGGAGAACCTTCCGGAGCAATTTGTTTGGTGTGAATTATTTAAATTTGTTCGAAATTGAAAAATAATGCTTGAAAATGAACAGCGGCTTCGCTATAATGTACTTGTAAAAGTAGAGCGGAGCTGCTGTTTTTGCGCATGAAAAACGGAAATATGTCGGGCTCCGCATGTGGAGGGCTTGATATGAAGACGACGGATGAAGAAAAGAAGATTTTGGAGGGTTTTCGCAACGGCCTGATAGTCTCCTGCCAGGTCCAGAAGGACGACCCCATATATACTGACGACATCGTCGTGAAGATGGCCCAGGCCGCCAAGTGGGCGGGCGCGGCCGGCATAAGGGCCAACTCCCCGGAGCAGATAAGGGCCATCAAGGCGGCAGTGGACCTGCCGCTCATTGGCCTGTATAAAATCTGGCATGACGACACTGATGTTTTCATCACCCCGACGCTGGAGGCCGCGCGCCAGGTCTGGGAGGCGGGCGCGGAGATAATCGCGCTTGATTGCACAAAGCAGGTGACCCACGAGGGCACCGTGGCCTGGGACCTGCTGCCCATAGTGAAACGCGAGATACCGGAGGCAATCATTTTCGCGGACGTCTCCAATTACGAGGAGGCTGAGCACGCGGTTAAGCTCGGCGCGGACATCGTAGGCCCCACGCTCTACGGCTACACCGCGGAGACTGCGAGCATAGAGAGCCCGGATCTGCGCGAATTTGCGCGCATGTGCCGCGATTTCGGAGACGAGGCATATATGATAATGGAGGGCCACATCTACACGCCGGAGGACGCCATCAAGTGCCTCTATCTCGGCGCGCATGCTGTGGTCGTGGGCAGCGCGATAACCCGCCCGCACCTGACGGCGAAACGCTTCACCGACCTCATGAGCGGGTACCGCAGCAATTGGAGAGACGCGGAGCGCAGCAAGCACTGAGCCCGCGCGCGGCGGAAGGAGCACTCTTATGGCAAAATTCGACATCGACGGGGTACAGAACGTTGAAGTCAGCATAAAGCTGCCGTGCGAGAAATCGCCGGAACGGCAGCTTGAGATAATGGAGGAATATACGCGCACGCACCGTGCCATGGCAGGGGCTTCCCGCGAGGAGCGGGAGGTGGCCTGCCTGGAGGTGCTGTATCCTGAAATGTTCCGCAGCATAGAGCCGCAGGATCGGGTCGCGGGCCGCATAGACGTGCTGCCCATAGGCTTCGGCTGCGTCACCTCCGTCGGCGGAGTGGGGCATTACTGCGTGTTCAACAAGCTAAAAAGCTGAGGGAGTCCTTCTCAAGTGATGCGGACCGCGCCCGCATAGACGCGCTCTACGATTACTGGCGCGAGAACGACCTCAAGACGAAGTATTGCAACGAGGCGCTCATCGACGACGTCATCGGCCGCTTCATAGACTGCGAGACGCCGCTCATAGCGACGGCGCGGCTCAGCGGTATGATGCTCAACTACCCCCTGCTGCTTGAAAACGGCATCGGCGGCCTGCGGCGCAAGCTGGAGGCGAAGCTGGCTGAAAACCCGGAAAACAGCTTCCACCGCGCGGGCCTTCGCTGCCTCGATATCTTTGTAAACTGCGCCGAGCACGAGCGTCAGGAGGCCCTGCGCCTAGCGGAGACCGCCTCGCCCGAGCGGAGGCGTCAGCTGCTGCGCATGGCCGAGGGCCTGGAGGCCGTGAAGGACCGCCCACCCGAGAATTTCCACGACGCTATGCAGCTTTTCTGGCTCTACGCCCTGCTGGCGGGCGTCATCAACTACGGCCGCCTGGACGATTACCTCGGCCCCTACCTCGCGCGCGACCTGGAGACGGGCGTCCTCAGCGAGGATGAGGCGTATGAGTATATAAAGAGCCTCTGGACCATGATAGAAAACCGCCGCACCACCGTGAACGGCCGCATAATCGTCGGCGGCTACGGCAGAAAGCACCCGAAAGAGGCGGACGTCTTCCTGCGCCTGGCCCTGCGCGTGTCGAAGGACGTGCGCTATGTCGAGCCGCAGTTCACGCTGCGGATAACCAAGGACATGCCGGAGGACATCTTCGACATGGCCATGGAGAGCCTGGGCGCGGGCGCGACCTATCCCACGCTGTATAACGACGACGTGAACGTCCCCGCCGTCGCGCGCGCCATGCGCGTGGATATGGAGACGGCGGAGCAGTACGTCCCCTTCGGCTGCGGCGAGTTTGTCATCGCCGGGCAGAGCACGGGTACGCCCAACACCTGCATAAACCTGCTCAAGCTCCTGACCATAGCCCTGAACGAGGGCGTGGACCCCATGGACGGCATCAAAAAGAGCGGCCCCGTGCCGATGAAGCCCGTCAGCGAGCTCAAGACCTTCGACGAGCTCTACGCGCAGTACAAGGCCCTGCTGGAGTACTACTTCGACCTCTCGGTAAAGGCGCAGACCTACTCCTACGAGGTCATGGACAGGGAGGTCTCCTTCCTGTTCACGAGCCTGCTCATGGATGACTGCATAGAGCGCGGCAAGGCGGTCCTTGACGGCGGCGTGCGCTACCTCGGCGGTACGAACGAGACCTACGGCAACATCAACGTATCCGACTCGCTCTCGGCCATCAAGCACTTTGTCTACGACACGCACGAGTATACGCTCCAGCAGATAGTGGACGCCACGCGCGCCAACTTCGAGGGCTATGAGCTCATGCGCCGCCGCCTCTGGGAGTATGACAAATACGGCAACGACATCCCTGAGATAGACGACTTCGCCAACGAGTTTTTCGAGTACGTCGCAAACGGTATCCGCGACCGCGGCATCGCGGCAGGGATGCAGTATTACCTCATCGTCATCAGCAACAACCAGCTGAACACGGAGTGGGGCCGCCGCACGGGGGCCTCGCCGGATGGCCGCTACGCGGGCCAGTATATGAATCCCGCCAACAACCCCCAGGGCGGCGCCAGCCGCAACGGGCCGACGGCGGTGCTCAATTCCCTCGCGCGCTTTGACGCCGGCCTGCACGGCGGCTCCGTGCAGAATATCAAGTTTTCCACGAACTTCTTCCGCGAGAACCGCGACAAGATAAAGGCCATGTTCAAGACCTATTTCAAGCGCGGCGGCTGCCACGTCATGGTCACGGTCATAGACAAGGGCGTGCTTGAGAAAGCGCGCGCCAAGCCTGAGGACTACGAAGACCTCATCGTCCGCGTAAGCGGCTTCAGCGCAGTGTTCGTGCACCTGGAACCCGACGTGCAGGATGAGCTCATGAGCCGCGTCATGTACGACGAGTGAACGCCATGGAATTAAGGGTCTTTGAGATCGAGCGCTTCGCCGTGCACGACGGGCCGGGCATACGCACGGTTGTTTTTCTGAAGGGCTGCGGCCTGCACTGTCCATGGTGCTCCAATCCGGAGTCCCAGAGCGCGGCGAGGCAGCTTCTGAGGGATGAGAAAAAATGTGCCGCCTGTGGCGCGTGCGCCCGCGCCTGCCCAAACGGCGCCGTGAGCTGGACGCCGGGAGAGATGCCGCGTATGGACAGGGCGCGCTGCCGCGCCTGCGGCGCGTGCGCCGCGATCTGCCCGGCTGGGGCGCTCAGCCTCTGCGGCGAGCTGATGACGGCGGAGGAAATAGAGCGCGTCGTCCTGCGGGACAGGGACTACTACGAGGACAGCGGCGGGGGAGTGACCGTCTCCGGCGGCGAGGCCGTTTTGCAGGCCCCGGCGCTCGGGCCGCTGCTCGCCTCTCTTGCGGCGCAGGGCGTACATACAGCCATAGAGACCTGCGGCGCGGCGCCGGCAGAGAATTTCGCACTCGTGGCTCCGCATACGCGGCTTTTCCTCTTCGACGTGAAGCACGCGGAGGAGGAAAAGCTCCGCGCCGTCACGGGCGCTGACATCGCGGAGGTGGGCGCGAACCTGTCATTTGCCGCGGCACGCACGGAGGTCATCGCCCGCGTGCCGGTCATACCCGGCTTCAACCATACGAAGGCAGAGATGGAGGGCATCTTCCGCTTCGCCCTCTCGCACGGCGTACGTCGGGTTGACCTGCTGCCGTATACACGCCAGCCTGGGCCAGCGGCAATACGACTAAACTCGGGCGCGAGTATGCGCTCGACGCGGCCATGCTCACGAAGGAAGACCTCCTGACCCTGGAAGGCGCTGGGCGAGAGCCTGGGCCTCGATGCAGGCATCGGGGGTTAGTTAATAAGCCAAATTATTAAGGAGGATACAGCATGGAAAAGACAAAGGTCGCCATACTCGGCGCGGGTTTCATCGCCCACATCCATCTTGAGAGCTACAAGCGCTTCGTACACGAGGCCGAGGTAGTGGCCATCTACGCCCGCAGCCGCGAGAAGGCTGAGGCCGTCGCGGCGGAGTTCGGTATCCCCGGGGTGTATGACGACGTGGACAAGCTCCTGGCCGAGAGCGGCGCGGAGGTCGTGGACGTCTGTATGCCCAACTATACCCACTATGAGGCCTGCCTCAAGGCTGCCCGCAGCGGCAAGCACGTCATCGTAGAGAAGCCCTTGGCCATGACGCTGGAGCAGGCGGACGAGATGATTGCCGAGTGCAAGGCCCACGGCGTCAACCTCATGTACGCCGAGGAGCTCTGCTTTGCCCCGAAGTACGAGCGCGTGCGCGACCTCGTCGAGCGCGGCGCTGTGGGCAAGGTCTATATGCTCAAGCAGGCCGAGAAGCACAGCGGCCCGCACAGCGCCTGGTTCTATAAGGAGGAGTGCGCCGGCGGCGGCGTCATGATGGACATGGGCTGCCACGCCCTGGCCTGGTTCCGCTGGATGACCGGCAACGCCAAGGTGAAGAGCGTCTACTCCGACATGAAGACGGTCTTCCACAACGACATAACCACCTGCGAGGACAACACCGTCACCATAGTCGAGTTCGAGAACGGCGTCACCGCCGTGGCCGAGGACAGCTGGGCCAAGCACGGCGGCATGGACGACCGCATCGAGGTCTACGGCGACAAGGGCGTGTCCTATGCCGACCTCTTCCGCGGCAACAGCGCGCTTACCTACAGCACCGAGGGCTACGACTACGCCATGGAGAAGGCGGGCAGCACCCAGGGCTGGACCTTCACCGTCTTTGAGGAGGCCTTCAACCAGGGCTATCCCCAGGAGCTCGCGCACTTCATCCACTGTGTCCGCACGGGAGAAAAGCCCCTCGTCACTGGCGAGGACGGCCGCGCCGTGTTGGAGATGGTCTACGCCGCCTATGCCAGCGCCAAGGAGGGCCGCAAGATCGCGCTCCCGTTCAGCGCAAAGGTGAAGTACCCCATCGAGCTCATGAGGTGAGGCGTGAAATTCTTCATTTTTGATACCCAGGAGGAAGGCGGGGCCTGCGTCGCGCGGCGGATTTGCCAGCTCGTGAGCGAAAAGCCAGACGCCATGCTCTGCCTTGCCGCCGGACATTCCTCGCTCCCGGTGTTTTCGGCGCTCGTGGCTGCCTCTAAGGAGGGAGAAGCGGACTTTTCAAAGGCGCGCTTTGTGGGCATGGATGAGTGGCTTGGAGTCCCGCCGGAGAACGAGGGCTCCTGCGCAAATTTCCTGCGCAGGAGTTTGTTCGGCCCGCTGGGAGTTAGCGAGGACCAGATTTGCCTTTTCGACGCCATGACCTCTGAGCCGGAGCGGGAGTGCGAGCGGATGAGCAGCTTTGTTCGTCGGGCTGGGGGCCTCGACTTCGTGTTGCTTGGCGTGGGCATGAACGGCCACCTGGCGCTCAACGAGCCCCATGCCGGCTTGGATATACCCGCGCGCCGTGTGAAACTCGACGCGGAGACAGTCCGCGTTTCGGAGAAATATTTCTCCGACGGCGGCCACGCGCCGGAGTACGGCATCACCCTGGGCGTGCCTGAACTGCTGGGGGCTCGGGAGGTCTGGATCACGATCTTCGGTGAGCACAAGCGCGAGACCTCGCGCCGCCTGCTCGACCCCGAAACCCGGGCTGAGGATTTCCCAGCCGCCGCGGCGCTGTCGCTGGAGCGCGCCGTCCTGGTCTTTGACCGCGCGGCCTACCCGGCGGAGTAAATGAATATGAAAAAACAGGCCGCAGCAGCGGCCTGTTTTTTTCATCCGGGCACTCAGGCCCAGATATCTAGCACCATCGTCACCGCGCAGTAGACCAGCAGCAGGGCCATGACGGCGTTGACGATTTTGGAATACTTCTTGAAAAACTTCTCAAATACTGCCCCGAACAGCGCCCAGAGCAGCGTGCAGAGAAAACCAGTCACCGAGAGGATGAAGCAGAAGAGCGCCAGAACTGGGATGGAGTCGTAGTGCGGCAGGACGAAGGAGCTCAGGGAGGTTATCCCGTAGAGGATGACCTTGACGTTCACAAGCTGGAGCACCCGCCCGCGACGACGGTGTTCGTGCGGGTGAAGATGCTCTTCTTCTCCGCATGGGGCTTGTCGCGCCAGATGCTCCAGGCCAGCCAAAGTATGTAGGCCGCGCCCAGGCAGAGCATATAGGGCTTCACGGAGGGTATGAATTCATAGAGCAGCGAGGAGAAGGCAGCGCACAGGCCCATGACCACAAAAAAGCCCAGCAGCACGCCAACGTTGAAGGGGAAGGAACGCTTGAAGCCGTATTTCGCCGCGTTGGACATCGACATAATGTTGTTCGGCCCCGGCGTAATAGCCGTGAGCAACACATAGGAACAAAAAGCCGCCCAGTTCATATTGCACTTTACCTCCCGCGCTTTGCATGATATAATGAGCTAAACGTGCAGGATATTGCCCTGTGCCGTATATGATACTATATGTGCAGTATATTGTCAAGAGCGGAGGATGTACTTTGGAGGACATAAACGCCGTCCTGGCGGAGAATCTTCGTCGTATGCGTGAGAACAGGCGGCTGAGCCTGGACGCCGTCGCCCGGCTGACGGGCGTGAGCAAGAGCATGCTGGGCCAGATAGAGCGCGGAGAGGTGAACCCGACCGTTTCGACCATGTGGAAGATAGCGGGCGGGCTGAAGGTGAACTTCACGGCGCTGTTCCAGCGAGAGCAGGAGCGCGCGGAGGAGCTTGACATAGGCTCCATCACGCCGCTGCTGGAGGACGAGGGGCGCTACCGTGACTTCCCCCTGTTCACGACCGGCGACGGGCGGCCCTTTGAGATACTGTATATCGAGATAGAGCCCGGCTCCGGCCTGGAAGCCGAGCCGCACCCGGAGGGCACGCAGGAGTTCATCACCGTCCACAGCGGCGCCGTGGAGGTGTACGTAGACGGCGAGACCTATCACGCCGACGAGCGCCGCGCCCTCCGCTTCACCGCCGACCGCCCGCATGGCTACAAAAACCCCGGCGACGACGTCTGCCGCCTCACGATGGTAATATTCTACCCGGATCGACAATAGATCCCGCGCCGTGCTTGACGCGGGATCTTTCTCATGCTACAATATCGATATACGATATCGAATAACGATAGGTGGCGGTGGATATGCCGAGAAAGGCGCTCGGGGCGCTTACGGAGGCCATGTTTTACATACTGATGGCGTTAACGGAAGGGGAGAAGTGCGGCGTGGAGGCGACGGCGTGGATAGAGCGGCACACGTCAGGCCGGGTGCGGATCGGGCCGGGAACGCTGTACACTATACTAGGCAGCTTCCTCGACGCGGGGCTTATCACAGAGACGGATACGGAGGGCCGGAGACGCACCTACGCGATAAGCGGCGAGGGAGAACGGCGCTACGCCGAGGAGCTGGCGCGGCTCCGCCTGTGCGTGGCGGGACGCGGAGAGAAGGGGGGAGGCCCATGCGCAAAACTGTTTTTTGCCCCTATGCGAGGCATGAATTTGACCGCGTCGAGGGCTGGTGCGAGGAGATGGAGCGCCGCGGGCTGCGGCTCCTGCGGTTCAGGGGGCCGTTCGGCGTGTTCGAGCGGGTCGAGCCGAGGCGGGCGCGCTACCGCTTCTGCGCGGCTGAGACCGGGATGGACGCCATCTTTGAGGCGGAGCGGGCGAAATACGCCGAGTTCGGCTGGGAGCTGCTCGAGGGCACGGGCGTGGCGCTGACGGAAAAGGGCCGTTACAGCCTCGCCCGGACGGCCGACCCGGCGGCGCCCGAGATGTACACGGACAAGGAGAGCTTCGGAGCGCGCGCGTCAAAGCAGCTCTTCATATCAGCCGTGGTTTTGGCGGTACTGACAGCGATAGACATTTTCTGGTTTCTGCGAGTTTGTCAGGCCGGGCTGACGGAGCTGGTGGAATACGAGCGTGGGGTGCTGCCGCTGCTGATACTGCTGCCGCTGCTGTTCTGCTGCCTGATATACAACGCGCTGTGCACGCTGAGAACGTCAAGGCGTCTGGAAGCCGACGCGCTGGACCGGGAGTACGACCCGAAGGAGGTGCGCGTAAGGTACGTGTTCCTCGCCTGCGAGGGCGCGCTTGTCATCGCGACGATAGCAGCGCTCATCATGATCTGGCCCGCATGAAGCCCTGAGAACGCCGGGAGTGCCCGGCGTTCTTATTATTTGTCTTTTGCATCGGCGGAGAATGTGCTATTATAGGTCAGACAGGAGGTGCGGCTATGGGAGACAGCTTTTCGCTCGGCGGCATGCTGCTCGGCGCGTCCAGCGCGGCGACGCAGGTCGAGGGCGGGGACAAAAACAACAACTGGTACGACTGGTACCGGCGTGGAAATATAAAGGATGGCTCGGACCCCTCGGTAGCCACCATGCACTGGGAGCGCTGGCAGGAGGACGCGGAGCTCATGGCCGGTATGGGCCTGCAATGCTGCCGGCTCGGCCTGGAGTGGAGCCGGATAGAGCCCGAGCGCGGGGTTTTCGACGAGAGCGCCGTGCAGCATTACATTGAAGAGCTCAAATTCCTCAGCGAGCGCGGCATAAAGCCCATGGTCACGCTCTGGCATTTCTCGAACCCGCTCTGGTTTGAACGCTCAGGCGGTTTCCTTGCGCGCGGGGCGAGGCTCGCCTTCCTTGAATACGTGGAATATATCGTCCCGCGGCTCGCGCCGTATGTGGACTGCTGGATAACCCTCAACGAGCCCAACGTCTACGCCGTGAACGGCTATATGTCGGGCGAATGGCCGCCGGGCGTGAAGTCCATACCCGCGGCGCTCATGGTCATGGACGCGCTCGTGCCATGCCATATCGAGGCATACAAGCTCATACATCGGCTTGTGCCGGATGCGCGTGTCAGCTTCGCCAACCATCTGCGCGTCTTCGCACCGGAAACCCCCAAAAACCCTGCGCACGCCGCGGCGGCAAGGGCCTCGGCCTACCTCTTCCAGACCGCCATGACCCGCGCAATGATGACGGGGAGGGCCGCGCCGCCCTTCCAGGGCCGCGGCCACGGCAGATATTACGATTACATCGCCATAAACTATTACACCCGCTCCACCTGCTCCGGCCTTGCGGACGGAGTGCGCGCAAACTCCCCGCGCAATGACCTCGGATGGGAGATCTACCCCGAGGGTCTCGCGGAGCTGTGCGTTGCGATGTGGAAGGAATACGGCGCTCCGGTTTACATAACTGAAAACGGCACCTGTGACCTGGAAGACAGCTTCCGCTGCCGCTATCTCTACGAGCACCTCAGGGCCGCAGCGGACTGCGGCGCGCCGGTGGAGCGGTATTATCACTGGTGCTTCTGCGACAATTTCGAGTGGATAGAGGGCAATACGGCCCGTTTCGGCCTCGTGCACGTGGACTACGCCACACAGGAGAGGCGGATAAAACGAAGCGGGGAGTTCTATGCAAAGCTGATAGAAAATGGCGGAGTTACGCAGGAGATGTACGATGAATATGTCGCGCAGCAGGTCTATAACGTACGATAAGGGGCTGTTTCACCTCCGGACGGAGCACAGCTCGTATATGTTCAGAGTGACGCCCCAGGGCCAGCTCGAACACCTGCACTACGGCGCGCCGGTGCGGGACGCTGACGCGGAGGCGCTCTCGCTCAAGCGGGCGATGCCCTACGGCGACTCGGTGCTCTATCCCGGCGGAGGGGCGGCCTACTGCCTCGACGTGCTGCCCATGGAGTGGTCGGGCGCGGGCAGGGGGGACTACCGCCCCTCGCCCATAGAGCTGGTGACGGACGCCGGGAGCTGGACGGCGGACTTCGAGTACGCCGGCCACACGATCACGCCCGGAGCGACGCAGACGAAATGCGGCCTGCCCACGGCATACGGCGGGGACATGACCCTCGCCGTGCTGCTCCGGGACGAGGCCGCGGGCGCGGAGCTGAGGCTCTACTACACGACCTACCCGGCGGAGGACGTCATCACACGCCGGGCGGAGCTCGTCTGTACCGGCGCTGGGCTGAGCATACGCAAGCTCATGAGCCTCAGTCTGGACCTCGCGGAGCGGGAGCTCAAAATGACGACCTTCACCGGCGGCTGGATACGCGAGGCGCACCGCTGCGAGCGCGCGGTCGAGGGCACGCTGGTGAACGAGAGCCGCACGGGCTTTTCGTCCAGCCGGGCGAACCCCGGCTTCATCCTCAGCGAGCGCGAGGCCAATGAGGAACACGGCCGCGTCTGGGGCTTCAACTTGGTCTACAGTGGCAGCCACATGAGCTGTGTCTCCGCAGACGAGCGCGGATCAGCCCGCGTCATGTGCGGCATAAGCCCGGACAGGTTCGACTGGCGGCTTGAGCAGGGCGAGAGCTTTGAGACGCCGGAGGCCGTCATGTGCTTTTCCGCGGAGGGCCTCGGCGGCATGAGCCGGGCCATGCACGACTTTGTAAACCGCCATATCGTCCGCGGCCCCTGGGCCGGGCGGGGCAGGCCCGTCCTCGTGAACGCCTGGGAGGGCTTCATGTTCGATTTCGACGCGCGGCGGCTGCTATCCGTGGCGCGCAGGGCCAAGGCCATGGGCGCGGAGCTCTTCGTCATGGACGACGGCTGGTTCATCGGCCGGGACGACGACACCGGCGGCCTCGGGGACTACGAGCCGGACAGAAAAAAGCTGCCCGAAGGCGTCTCCGGCCTGGCGCGGGACATGAAAAGCTCGGCCTCGGCTTCGGCATCTGGGTAGAGCCCGAGGCGGTCAGCCCCAAGAGCCGCCTGTTCGCCGCGCACCCGGACTGGGCCATAACGGAGCCGTGCCGCGAGCCGGTCTACGGCCGCAACGAGCTGCTGCTCGACCTCACGCGGCCGGAGGTGCGGGACTACATCGTCGAGTCCGTCGCCGGGGTGCTGGACTCGGCAGAGATAAGCTATGTCAAGTGGGACATGAACCGTCAGATGGCGGGCGTGGGCGGCGCCTTTGCGCACCGATATATCCTCGGCCTGTATGAGGTGCTGCACCGCATCTTCGATAAACGGCCCGAGATCCTGTTCGAGAGCTGCTCTTCGGGCGGGAACCGCTTCGATTTGGGCATGCTCTGCTTCTCGCCGCAGATATGGGCCTCGGACGACACGGACCCCATCGAGCGGCTGGACATACAGAAGGGGCTGTCGTACCTCTACCCGCTGTCCACGATGGGCGCGCACGTCTCGGCCTCTCCGCACGCTCAGACGCTGCGGCGCACGCCGCTTGATACGCGCTTTGCAGTCTCCTGCTTCGGCTGCCTGGGCTACGAGCTGGATCTGCGCGAGCTCACGCCGGTGGAACTGAAAGAGGCGCGTCGCCAGATAGCATTTTACAAGAAGCACCGCATGACGCTGCAATACGGCAGGCTGTACCGCTTTGAACTTCTTGACGGCCGAGAGGCTTTCTCATGCGTGGCGCGGGACGGGTCAGAGGCAGTGACGGGGCATTTCCGGAGGCTGGTACACGCGGCGCCGCCCTTTGAGAAGCTGCCTGCGGCGGGGCTCGATCCCGGGGCG
>ENA-OQCL01000013-OQCL01000013.1-human-gut-metagenome-genome-assembly--contig:-NODE-13-length-97412-cov-5.654829_pt1 | contig 97412 bp, 88 predicted proteins | sample MGYA00242502_ERZ504586 | MGnify/ENA primary metagenome ERZ504586 (study PRJEB26092, sample SAMD00036316) | human gut metagenome | host: Homo sapiens | study: EMG produced TPA metagenomics assembly of... | reverse complement strand
CTCGGCGAACATCGCCGCCGCCCGCTCCTTGGTGGCGCGGTCGTATCTCAGCCGCAGGTCGATCGCCATGCATGCCTCCCGTCTCCCGGATCAAGGTTTCCTTGTCCAAGAAACGGGGTGCGGTTCATCCCCGTTCGCCGCAGGGTATACTCGGTTTTTCGTTCCACATATCCCTAGCCTAAGCCCCATCGAGACGACGCCGGGTTCAACGCAACATATTCGGCTGAGCTCGAGAACAAGCCCCCAAGAGTTGGGAAACCGGCTAACCTCGCTACACGCTGAGGAGAAGCTGCCGGTACGCCCAGACGCCGCGCAGCAGCACGCGCTCGTCGAAATTGAAGGTATCGGCATGGAGCGGGATACCCGTTCCCGTTCCCAGCAGGAAGAACACACCCGGCAGGGAGCGCTGATAAAACGCGAAATCTTCGGCTATGAGGAGCGGCTCGGGCACGCGCTCGAGCTCCGGTAGCGCCTGCGCAGCCTCCCCGAAAAGCGTCCCGTCGTTCACCACGGGCGGATACCCCTCCGAAAAGTGAAGGTCGAAGGTGCACCCCTCTTCATCGGCAGCAGCTTGCGCCAACGCACGGACCTCGTCCTGCGCGCGGGCGAACATATCGTCCGAGAACACCCGGAGGCTGCCCTCCACGCGCGCCTGCCCGGCAACGGCGTTGCGCACCGTACCTGCCGTCATATGGCCAAAGCGCAGCAGAAACGGCTCGTCCTGCTCCAGTTTTCGAGAAAGCCACTTCGATCCCACCACGAATCGCGCCGCGGCCCCCAGGGCGTCCCGGCCATCCCTCCACTTCGCGATATGGCTCGACACGCCGTGGAACGTGATGGTCGTCTCACTCGAGCGCGCGAGCAGCGGGCCAGGCCGCGACGCGAGGCTGCCCGCGGGCAAATCGGGCCAGAGGTGCATGCCAAAGATGCGCGTAACGCGATAGCGCTCGAAAACGCCGCTCTCGCACACGCGCTTCGCTCCGCCCGTGGTCTCCTCCGCCGGCTGGAACACGAAGAGAACGTTTCGGGGAAACGGTTCGGCCTTACTGGTGCTGTCTGCGCCCCGCGCCACGCGATCGACCCACGTGGCCGCCGCAAGCGCCATGGCCATGTGGCCATCGTGGCCGCAAGCATGCATGCGACCGGGGTGCTCGCTCGAGAATGCCGCTCCGCTCGCCTCGTCGATGGGAAGCGCATCCATATCCGCCCGGATCGCCACCGTCTCGGAGCGACCGAGGTCGAAAAACGCGCAAACCGCCCCCTTGCACGGCTCGAGGACATCGCACGAAAGCCCGCTGAGCACGCTGCGCACGTAGGCGATGGTCCGAGGCAGGTAATCGTCAAGTTCGGGAATGCGATGAAGGTCGCGGCGGTAGCGCGTGAGCTCGACGAGGAGCTCCTGGCCCTCGACGGAGCTGAAGAGGCCCTCGCCATCGGTGGCGGAGGCGTTGAAAGGCGGGCACGCGTGCGGCATGGCGATCACTCCCTACATAACGACCACGACATTGTAGCGTCTTGTAAACGCGCGCGAGGCGGTGGCTCGCCTGTGGCCACGTAGCGCACCACGTGTAACCAACCGGAAACCTAACGGCAAAACAAGCGAAACGGGCCGGCTTCGCGCAGGCCTATGGTACAGTTGACGCACTTGATAGAGGCGCGGGCGAGATTGAGCGCGGGCGAGCCGGCAGGCAGCGACCCCGCAGCAAGGCGGACCCGCCGAACACGGCAACCGGGCGCGGGCGCCGTGTGGGCTTGCGGGGAACACTCGCAAGACTGTCTGCAAGCATGCAGGAGCGCTATCAGCCAAGGAGTTTGCCATGAAGCGAACGTTTGTCACGAAGGACCAGCTGGTCGACATCGCCGGCCGCTACCCTACCCCATTCCACCTCTACGACGAGGCGGGAATTCGCGCCAACATGGAAGCCGTGCGCGAAGCCTTTTCCTGGAACCCCGGCTTCCGCGAGTATTTTGCCGTCAAGGCCAATCCCAACCCCGCGCTCATCTCGATCCTACGAGAATACGGCTGTGGATGCGACTGCTCGAGCTCGACGGAGCTCATGATCGCCCGCGCCCTCAATGTGCCCGGCCCGGAAATCATGTTCTCGTCGAACGACACGCCCGCTGCGGATTTTCGCCTTGCACGCGAGCTCGGCGCCATCGTGAACTTTGACGACATAAGCCATATCCCGTTTTTTGAACGAGTCGCGGGCCCCATTCCCGAAACCGTGAGCTGCCGATTCAACCCCGGCGGACTCTTCCGTCTTGCCAACGACATCATGGACAACCCGGGAGATTCGAAATACGGCATGACCGAGGAACAGCTTTTCGAAGCATTTCGGATGCTTCGCGAACGCGGTGCCAAGACCTTCGGCATCCACGCCTTCCTCGCCTCGAACACCGTCACGAACGACTACTACCCCGCGCTCGCGCGCATTCTCTTCGAGCTTGCCGTGCGCCTGCAGCGCGAGACGGGAGCGCACGTTGGGTTCGTGAACCTCTCCGGCGGCGTGGGCATCCCCTACCGGCCCGATGAGCCCGCCAACGACATCCGCACCATCGGCGAGGGCGTGCGACGCGCCTTCGAGGAGATTCTCGTGCCGGCGGGCATGGGGGACGTCGCCATCTACACCGAGATGGGCCGCTTCATGCTGGGGCCGTATGGCTGTCTGGTCACGCGCGCCATCCACGAGAAGCGCATCTACAAGGACTACATCGGCGTCGACGCGTGCGCGGCCGACCTCATGCGTCCTGCGATGTACGGCGCATACCATCACATCACCGTGATGGGGCAGGCAGACGGCCCGGACAAATCGCAGGAGGCGGCCACGCGCACCTACGACGTCACGGGAGGGCTCTGCGAGAACAACGACAAGTTCGCCATCGACCGCAAGCTCCCTAAGATCGAAATCGGCGACCTGCTCATCATCCACGACACCGGCGCACACGGGCACTCGATGGGCTACAACTACAACGGTCGGCTTCGCTCGGCAGAGGTGCTGCTCCGCACCGATGGGTCGACGGAGCTTATCCGCCGGGCAGAAACCCCAGCCGATTACTTCGCCACGCTCGACGTGCTGCCCCAAGGGCGCGCTCTGCTTGAGCGCGTCGCCATACACGAGAGAGATGAGACAGATTAACCCGGCACAACTGTCTCATGCTCGAGCACGTCACCATGCATGAGACAGATTAACCCGGCACAACTGTCTCATTCAACAGGAAGGAGCAACGATGGACATGCAGCATCTTGAAGGGTCGATCGTCGCGCTCGTAACGCCATTCAACGACGACGGAAGCGTCGACTTCGAAGCGCTCGACCGCCTCATCGAATTCCAGATCGAAAACGGCACCGACGGCATCCTCACGCTCGGCACCACCGGCGAGAGCTCCACGATGTCGCATGAGGAGGACAACGAGGTTTGCCGCTTCGTGGTCGAGCACGTTGGCGGCCGCGTGCCGGTCATCGCAGGCTCGGGCTCCAACAGCACCGAGACCATGCTGGAAAAGAGCCTCGCCTACCAGAAGATCGGCGTGGATGGACTGCTTATCATCACTCCGTACTACAACAAGGCGAACGAAGAGGGCATCTATCGCCACCTCGCGACCGTCGCAGACGGAGTCGACATCCCCTGCATCCTCTACAACATCCCCCGGGCGCTGCGGATGCTCCATCTCGGCCGCGAACATGGAGCGGCTTGCCCAGCACCCCAACATCATGGGCGTGAAAGAAGCGAGCGCAAACGTCGCATTTGCCGCGAGTATCGCGCATCTCATTGGGCCCGAGTTCCGCATGTTCTCGGGCGAGGACGGCATCGCGGTACCGCTCATGTCGCTCGGCGCGAGCGGCGTCATCTCGGTCTGGGCGAATGTGCAGCCCGCGCTCGTGCATGAAATGTGCCGCGCCTACCTGGACGGCGACACCCAGCGCGCACGCGAGATTCAAATTGCCGGGCAATCGCTCGTGCACGCACTCTTCAGCGAGGTCAACCCCATCCCCGTCAAGGAGGCGCTCGCCCAGATGGGGCTCATCGAGGCGAACTACCGCCTGCCGCTCTGCCCGATGTCGGAGGGTGCGCGCAGCGGGCTTACCCAGACTATGAAGGAGGCTGGTCTTCTTGCTTAGCATCGTTATCTGCGGCACGGGTCGCATGGGAACCCTCATCGACCGCACCGCCCGCGAAATGCGCGACGGCGCGGGCGAGCCGCTGTTCGAGGTGGTGGCGCAGGTCGGCTTTGAGGTGAAAGAGCTTGAGACAGCCCCTGCTGCGGAGATCATCATCGATTTCTCGAACGTGGCCGCACTCGACGCTGTCGCCGGCTACGTGCGCAGGACCGGCGCCGCCCTGGTAAGCGGGACCACGGGCTATTCGGATGAGCAGCTCGCGGTCTTGCGCGAACTGGGCAGCACCGCCCCCGTCGTGTGGTCGGGCAACTACTCCATCGGCATCGCGGCGCTCAGGCACCTTGTAGCCCAGGCGACGCGCGAACTCCCTGGTTTCGACATCGAGATTGTGGAGACGCACCACAACCAGAAGGCCGATGCGCCAAGCGGCACGGCAACGATGCTGTTTGACGAGGTGCGTGCAGCAAAGGCTGAGTTGGGCGCCGGCAGCGTGAAGCCCGTGTACGGACGCGAGGGCCTCTGCGGCGCGCGCGATACGCAGGAAGTAGGCATCCACGCCCTGCGCGGCGGCACGGTAGCGGGCGTGCACACGGTATCGTTCTTCGGACCGAGCGAGGAGGTTTCGCTTACGCATCGCGCCGAAAGCAGGGAGATCTTCGTGAACGGGCGCTCGCGGCAGCGCAGAAGCTCGTCGTTCGCGACAAGGGGTTCTTTACCTTCGACGAGGTGATGTTCGGGTAAGGGTAACGAACGGGGCGGCACGGAAGGTTTCCTGCTCGAGCAGTCCTCGCCGCGCTCGCGCCGGCTGCGGAACTCGCGATAAACCTTCCGCGCCGCCTCTGCGCAACGGCCGCCCAATCGTCTAGCGCAGACGCTATTGTCTATGCAAGCATGGGCTTCTGCGCCGCGCTCGCTGATAGAATTTGTCATAGAAAGGGTTATTGATGGCTGATAACGGCACCAACATGAATGCTCAGGAAATCATCGACTTCATCGCTTCGGCTCCTAAGAAGACGCCGGTGAAGGTATACATTCGGGAAAAGCCGGGAGCGACGATTGAGTGGGGATCGTTTCGCGTATACGGTTCTCCGGAAGGGCGCATGGTCTTTGGCGATTGGTCCGAAGTCTCTGCCCTGCTGGAAGCTAACGCCGACGCGATCGAGCACTTCGACATCGAGAACGACTGCCGCAACTCCGCCGTTCCGCTTTTGGACCTCAAGGGCGTGAACGCGCGCATCGAGCCCGGCGCGATCATCCGCGACCGCGTGTCCATCGGCGACAACGCAGTCATCATGATGGGCGCGATCGTGAACATCGGCGCCGTCATCGGCGAGGGCACCATGATCGATATGGGCGCCGTCCTGGGCGGGCGCGCCACGGTAGGAAAGAACTGCCATATCGGCGCCGGGACCGTGCTCGCCGGCGTTGTTGAACCCGCAAGCGCTACGCCCGTCATTATCGAAGACAACGTGATGATCGGTGCGAACGCCGTGGTGCTCGAGGGCGTCCGCGTAGCCGAGCGCGCCGTGGTTGCCGCCGGCGCCGTGGTCGTTGAGGACGTTCCAGCCGGCGCTGTAGTGGCCGGCGTTCCCGCGCGCGTCATCAAGCAACGCGACGACAAGACCGACAGCAAAACCGGCCTCGAGGAGGGGCTGCGTCAGCTCTAAGACGAGCAAACAAAAGCGATCAAGCGCGGGAGAGGCCGACTGCGCTCCAGCCAGGCTGGAATGCGCCGCCGGCCTCTTCCGCACCTTTTCCCGTTCTCGCGCAAGTTCGAGGCTCGAACCTTCCCGCCGCGTGGATTCATGCGACAATAGAGGCTCTTTGCGCGGCCCGCTTACGCCCGCGCAGACCATCACCATCGGAAGGCCTCGTCCATGTTCAAAATCAACCACGCGATCTTGCACGTCATCGACCTCGACTCTGCAGTCAACGTGTTTTCCCAGCAAGAGCTTGAACTCGAGACGCGCTCGACGCGCAATTTCGTGGCCAAGCACCTGCGCCGCGCCCGTACCGCCGACGACAACCGCCGCGGCACCTTTGCGGAAGAGAGCGCATTCGCCACGGAGCTCAAGCGCTACTTCTTCGGCGAACGCGACTTCATCGACCTATCGCTGCAAATCGCCGAGTTCCTTGGCGGCGAGCTCGCCCGCGCCGATAAACCGGAATCCACCGACATTCTCGTAGCGGATTTCGAAGACGAAGACGACATCCGGTGGTTCGCCATCTTGCTCATGACGAGCCGCATGGCATTCATGCACGAGGTGGCCGATCAAAATGGCTCCGTGCGCAACGACATCGCCCGGCATTACGCCATCCTACCCAACCCGTCACAGAAGATCTCGTCTTACGCGCTCGTGCGCGCGAGCACGCTTGAGGTGCTCTACCAGGACAAGAAGCGCAGCATCGCAGGCCAAGACACCATGCTCATCCCCGACGGCCTGCTCCAATGCGAGGCGGGCGTGTCCACCAAAGAGATCATCGACACCGTAACGCGCGTGGTCGCCGAGGTGGCCGAGGAACACGGCGCGAACACGAGCGTGGCGCTCGCCATGGCGAAAGCGGCGATGGTCGAGCATGTGGAGGAGGACGAGGAGCTTCCACCTTGGGATATCGTGGACGAGGCCTTTGAAGACGAACCCGTGCTGCGCGACCGCGTGAAGGAAGCGCTTGAGGAAGAGCACCTGCCCGAGCGCGTTCCCGTCGAGCGTTCGCAGGTGCAGCGTGCCGCCGTGCGCAACCAGAAGATTCGCACCGACACGGGCATCGAAATCTCTTTTCCCGTTGAAATGGGAAAGAACCCCGAGTACATCACGTTCAAGAACGAGCCGAACGGCCTCATCTCGATCGAGCTGAGAAACATCGGAGCCATTGAGAGCCGATAGCTCCCCTAACCAAAAGTGAGACAGTTGTGCCGGGTCAATCTGTCTCATTTTGTCTCATGAGACAGATTAACCCGGCACAACTGTCTCACATCCGTCTCATGCATTGGTGACATCGTCACTGACAAGCGGGACCGCCCCGTCCTATGCTCCCCTTGTACGAACGCATCCTACGAGGGGAGCCGCGATGTTCCTTAACGCACTGTTCGGATCCAATATCAACGAGCATATGCAGCAGGCGGATGCCGTGGCGGAGAAAACCGTGCTCGACGTGCGATCGCCCGAGGAGTTTGCCCAGGGCCATCTTCCGGGCGCGGTGAACCTGCCGCTTGACCGCATCCGCGAGGCACCGTACCACGTGCCCAACCGCAACCGTTCACTCTTCGTGTACTGCCTTTCGGGCGCTCGAAGTGCCTCGGCATGCCGCTCGCTCGCGGCGCAGGGGTACACCAACGTTACCGATATGGGCGGCATCAACCGCTGGAGAGGGCCGATCGAGATGGGAGGCAACGCATGAAGGTAGTTATCATCGGCGGCGTGGCTGGCGGGGCCACCGCCGCGGCGCGCCTGAGGCGGCTGAACGAGGCAGCCGAGATCATCGTCATCGAGCGCACGGGATACGTAAGCTACGCGAACTGCGGGCTCCCCTACTACATCGGCGGCGTCATCATCGACCGGGCCAAGCTCACCCTGCAAACGCCCGAGAGCTTCTGGGACCGCTTCCGCATCGACGTGCGGGTGCACCAGGAAGCGGTATCGATCGATCGCGGCGCCCGCACCGTGCGCATACGGCGTCTGGACGACGGCAGCGTCTATGCTGAACGCTACGACAAGCTTATCCTCTCGCCCGGTGCGCGCCCCGTTGACCCCGGCGTGCCCGGCACGGATTCCGAGTGCCTCTTCACCCTGCGCACCGTTGAGGACACCTTCCGCATCCATGACTTTGTGGAGCGCGAGCACCCACAGACGGCAACCATCGTTGGCGGCGGCTTCATCGGGCTCGAGATGGCCGAAAACCTGCGCGAACGGGGGCTCGACGTCACCGTGGTGCAGCGCGGAAGCCACCTCATGCCCACGCTCGACCAGGATATGGCGGCGATTCTCCACAACAACCTGCGTAAGCATGGCATCCGCGTGCTGCTCGATGCGAACGTGACCGGCTTTTCCGCCTTGAACGGGGGCATACGCACCGCACTCGCCAAAGGCGCTCCGCTCGACGCCGACCTCGCGATCATGGCGGTCGGCGTGGCACCCGAGAGCGCGCTCGCGCGCGAAGCGGGGCTCGAACTGGGGCTCCGAGGTGCGATCAAGGTGGATGAGCACCTGCGAACGAGCGACCCGGACATCTACGCCGTGGGCGACGCCATCGAGGTGAAACACGCCGTCACCGGAAAGCCCGCGCTCATCGCGCTCGCCGGCCCCGCCAACAAGCAAGGGCGCATCGCGGCCGATAACATCTGCAGCATCGACCGCACCTTCAAGGGTTCGCAAGGCTCTTCGGTCCTTAAGATGTTCGACCTCGCCGTGGCCACGACCGGGCTCACGCTGCGCGCGGCGCAGGCAGCGGGCCTTGCCGCCGATGCCGTGGTGCTCACTCCGGCGAACCACGCCACCTACTACCCCGGTTCCGAGAGCCTGGTCATGAAAGTCGTATTCGAGCAGAATACCGGCCGCATCCTTGGCGCCCAGATCGTGGGCGGCGCGGGGTCCGATAAGCGCATCGATGTTATTGCAACCGCCATCCGTGCGGGCATGGACGCAACCGACCTCACCGAGCTCGACCTTGCCTATGCCCCTCCCTACGCCTCGGCAAAGGACCCGGTAAACATGGCGGGATACCTCATCGAGAATATCCTCGAGGGGCGCGTCGAACAGGTTGGCTGGAGCGAGGCGCTCGAACTCGCGGCGTGTGAGCACGGCAGCGAGGCTGGTCCCGTTCTCCTCGACACACGCACTGCCGACGAGGTCGCACGCGGCAGTGTCGAAGGGGCGCTCCACGTCCCCCTCGACGAGCTGCGCGAACGTCTTGATGAGCTTCCCAGCAGCGGCCGCCGCCTCCTCGTGTTCTGCCAAAGCGGCCTTCGGAGCTACGTTGCCTGCCGCATCCTAACGCAGCACGGCTTCTCCTGCGCGAACGTTTCCGGAGGTTACGGATTCCTAGAGCAGACCCTCCGCGACGGCGCGCTTCCTCCGAGCGGCACCGGCCCGTGCGGGCGGCAGGTGTAGCAATCCGACGCACGCGGCAGCCATCCCTTCCTCGCACATGCGCCACAACAAGCCATACGCACGGCTCCCATCTGGTCTACCATGGAACGAACACCCCTCGACCAGACGGGAGCCACGTGCCCTATGCCTGCCATCGAAGAGCTGCTCGCGCAGCGCATCCCCTTTTGGCATAACCTGATCGCCACCGAGAAGCAGGGCCTTGTGCGCAGCGCCCGAGTGGCTCGCTTCGCTGCCGGCGAGCACGTGCAAGGCGCCGGCACGGGCTGCGCCGGCGTGATCTTCATGCTTTCGGGGTCGCTCCGTGCCTATCTTCTTGATGAATCCGGCAAGGAGGTCACACTCTTCCGCGTGGGACCGCGGGAATGCTGCGTCCTCGCCGCCTCGTGCATCATGCCCATGATCACCTTCGATATCGCACTCGATGCCGCAGAATCCGCCGAGCTCATCGTAATCGACGCCGCGAGCTTCGGGCGCGTTGCGCAGTCGAACGTGTACGCCGAGGCATTCACGTACCGGCAGGCGACTGAGCGCTTCAGCGACTGCATCTGGATCATGCAGCAGGTGCTCTTCATGAGCTTCGACCGCCGCCTCGCCGTCTTTCTTTCCGACGAGCTCGCGCGCAACGGGCAGGATCGCATCGCCATGACGCACGACCAGATCGCCCGCCATCTTGGCACGGCGCGCGAGGTGGTTTCGCGCATGCTCAAGTACTTCGAACAGGAAGGCATCGTCGAGCTTGGCCGCGGCTCGGTAACCGTCCTCGATCGCACGCGGCTGCGCAACCTCGCCGCAAGCGCGTAGCCCGCGAATGAAACGCAGGCACCGGGTGTCTACGATTCATATATCGGCCGATGAAACGCGGACACCCGGTGTCCACGATTCAAACTGCTACGATTCCGCCGTTTCATCCTCGTGCGGCATGCGCAAACGGGGAAGCGACGGCGCGGGAAGCTTCGCCATGGCGCTCGACGCCGCGCCCGCAGCCTTAGTAGCCGCGGTCTTCGCCCGCTGCGCCGCGCCGGACACCTTACCCACCGTAGCGCTCCGAGCAAGAATGCCCAGCGTGCGGGTTATAAGCGAGCGCGTCTCGGGGTCCACCTCCCCTGCCGCGGCAAGCATCTTGGGCACGCTCTCCTGCCAAGAATCGCGGATGTCAGCAAAGCGCGTCGCATCGGTCGCGTTGATCACCTGGAAGAGCGCGTCGATGAAGCGCTCGCGCTCCTCGGGAGATACCTGGGCAACCCAGTTCGCAAGTGTGGAATCCACATAGCGCGCGCCGGCCGAGATGCGCTCCACGCAGCGAAACTCCGTGCCGTCGACCACCCACGAGAACGGATTGTGCTGCATGAGCGCGAAGCTCGTGCTGTCCACGATGGAATAGTCCTCCTGGTCCTCGAAGATCATGCCGAAAACCGAAGACCGGGGCAGCGTCTTGTCGATGCGGTCGCGCATGCGGGCAAACCCCTTGCCACGCAAGAAGTTCTCATTGAAGCCGGGACCGTCATGCGAGAAAGCGCGCACGATGCGGTCCTGTTGGGCGTGCGGGCACATAATCGCGGCGTACACCGCAAGGTTGCCCCCTTTGGAATGACCTCCCACGTAGAGCGGGCCGTCGAGCGCCGCAGCGGCCTCCTCCAAGTACTCCTGGGCAGACACCTGCGAGGGCACGGGGCTCTGGAAGGCCATGTTGAAATCTTCCTTCCAGCCCACGAGGGTGGAGTCCGTTCCGCGAAAGGCGATGTAGGAGGAGCCGTCTGGGAGCAAAAACGTCGCTGCGGCGAACTGTTCTTCGGTCGCGTCGTCAAACGCCGTGCGATACCCGGCGATGCGCATCCCACGGAAGCGCGGGTTGGCGCAAACGGCGAAGAGCAAATCGCGCCCGCCGTCTGGATCCCAGCTATCGCCGAGCATCTCCTCGAAATACTCCGCCCTCAAAAGCTCCCCAACAGGAGACCCCTTCCAGGATGCGATGCCAGGCATCTCGCGTAACAGTCGCCCGGGCAGGCGATAGTAGGAGAGCCATGAGAGGACGAGGCTATCGACGGCGCCGAAGGGCCGCTCGTCGAGCGAGTCGAAGTTCGTCTGCACATAGGTGACGAACGTGCCACCTGCCTGCCGCTTCGCAAACGCAGGTCGTTCCTTGCTCTCTTTATCCATGTGGCGATTCTCCCTAGAAGAACCAAACGGGCCCAAGCGCACCACTCGGGCCCGTCTCTCTTTGATAAGCGTAATCGTCCATGCCGTGTACGACAAAAATGGGGTGGAGCAGCTTCTATGCCTCGAAATCAACCTGGTCGATGATGGCCTTGAGCGCATCGGCAGAGCCGTGCAGCTGCGCCATCTCGTCATCGGAAAGCGCCACCGGCACACGGCACACCACGCCGTCCTTGCCGATGATAGTCGGCATGGAGATGGCGATATCGTTAAGCCCGTACTCTCCCACCATCAAGCTCGAGACAGGCAGCACGCAGTCCTCGTCGCGCATGATGGCGGTGCAGATGCGCTTCACGCTCATGGCGATGCCATAGTAGGTGGCGTGCTTCTTTTCGATAATCTCGTAGGCGCTGTTCTTGACGTTCTCGGCGATGCGCGCTTCGGCGGCCTTATGGTCGCGATGCCCGCGCATCTCGCAAAACGTGTTGAGCGGCACGCCGGCGACCATGGCGCTCGACCATGCCGCGAACTCCGAATCGCCGTGCTCGCCCATGATATAGGCGTGAACGTCGCGCGGGTCGACGTCGAGGTGCTCGCCGAGCATGTACTTGAGCCGCGCGGTGTCGAGCACCGTGCCAGAGCCGATCACGCGGCCCTCGGGCAGGCCAGACATGCGTATGGCGGCATAGGTGAGAACGTCGACCGGATTGGCGACGACGAGCAAGATGCCCTTGAAGCCGCTTTCGCGAATCTGCGGAATGATGCTCTTGAAGATGCCGACGTTCTTGTTCACCAGGTCGAGCCGGGTCTCGCCGGGTTTTTGAGCGGCGCCAGCCGTGACCACGATAATGGCAGCGTCCGCGACATCGTCGTACGTTCCGGCGTAAATCTTCATAGGGCTCGCGAACGGCACGCCGTGCACGATATCGAGCGCTTCACCCTCGGCGCGCCTGGTGTCAACATCGATGAGAACCATCTCGGAGAACAGCCCGCTCTGCATGAGGGCGAACGCCGAGGAAGATCCAACGAACCCGCAACCGACGACGGCGACTTTGCGATCGTTAATCATAGGAAACCCCTATCACTCAGCCGGGCGCAAACGGCGCCCGATGCAATCGCTACTGATTATCACCAAATCAGCAACATTTCATACACCGAGATGCCCAGCATGTGATGCGCTCGCCGCAAGCACCGCAATGCGCACCGAGGTGCCCCGCATCAGCGGATGCCCGCCGCCTCGATAGCGGCGACGGCAGCACGCAGGCCGTCCGGCGGAAGCACGAGCGCCATGCGCACATAGCCTTCGCCGTGCGGGCCAAAGCTCGCACCCGGCGTGACCACCACGCCCGCCCGCTCCATGAGCTCCTCGCAAAACGCCATGGAATCGGTGCGGCCGCCGGGAAGCTTCACCCACACGAACATCGAACCATGCGCATTGGGGCGCTCCCAGCCGATGGCCTCGAGCCCGTCGCAGAGCGCGTCGCGGCGCTCCTGGTACTTAAGACGTTGGTTCTCAACCTCATCGAGCGGACCGGTGAGCGCGGCGATCGCGGCTTTCTGGATGGGAAAGAACATGCCGAAGTCGATTTGGCTGCGGAGCTTCGCGAACGCCGCCACCACATCCGCGCGACCCACGAGAAAGCCGATGCGGGCGCCCGTGACGTTGAACGACTTGGAGAGCGAGAAGAACTCCACGCCCACCTCGAGCGCGCCGGGATAGCTCAGGAAGCTACCGCCGCGGGGCCCGTCGAACACGATGTCGGAATAGGCGTTGTCGTGCACGATGATGAGGTCGTGCTCACGCGCGAACGCGATGATCTCTTCGTAGAGCTCGGGCGTGCCAACGCTACCCACCGGATTCGCCGGCAGAGAGACGATCATGTACTTGGCGCGATCCGCGACCTCGGGGTCGATGCCCGCCACGTACGGCAGGAAATCATGCTCGGCATTGAGTGGGTAGTATGCGAGCTCTCCGTCGGCGATCTTCACACCGGCCTCGAATACGGGATAGCATGGGTCGGGCACGAGCACCGTATCGCCGGGATCGAGCAGCGCCAGACCCAGATGCCCCACGCCCTCCTGCGTCCCGTTGCAGCTCGCGACCATATCGGGCGTGATGCCCTTCACGCCGAAGCGACGCTCGTAATAATCGCAGACCGCTTGCTTGAGCTCGGGCAGGTCGCCCAAGCTGTACTTCCACTGCACAGGATCGGCAGCGGCATCGCGCAGCGCTTGGACCACGTGGTCGTACGGAGCGAAATCCGGCGTGCCGACCGACAGGTTGTAGATGGTGCGGCCCTCGGCCTCAAGCTTCAAGCGCTTGGCGTTGAGCGAGCTGAAAACCTCCGCGCCAAACCGATCAAGACGCTGGGAAAACTGCATGGAAGATCCTTTCGTTGACAGCAACTGGTTACCTAGCCAAGGAGGGGCGCCGCGGGAGGCCGCGAATGGCCCCAAATGGCCCCGTCCCAAAAGGGGCAAGGCGACGGGGCAGGCCGGAATGGGTCAAAACAACCCCGTCCCATTTTGACCCGTTTTATCATTTTTCGAGACCATCGATCTCGGCGAGCCAGAGGCGCGCGCTGGCGTCGCTCGGCATGCGCCAGTCGCCGCGGGGGCTGAGCGTCACCGAACCCACCTTGGGACCGTCGGGCAGGCAGCTGCGTTTGAACTGCTGAGCGAAGAACCGGCGGTAGAACACGCGCAGCCAGCTGTGAATGGTTTCGCGATCATAGACGCCCTCGAACGAGCGGCATGCCATGCGGAAGATCTTCCCTGGAGCGAATCCAAAGCGCAGCAGGTAATACAAGAAGAAATCGTGCAGCTCGTAGGGGCCAACCAAATCCTCGGTCCTCTGCGCGATCTGGCCATCGCCCGTAGGAGGCAGAAGCTCGGGCGAGACGGGCGTATCGAGAATGTCGAGGAGCGTTTCTTCAATCTGCCCGCCGAAAACCCCGGCCGCGTAGCGCACGAGGTGGCGCACGAGCGTCTTGGGCACGCTCGCGTTCACGGCATACATGCTCATGTGATCGCCGTTGTAGGTAGCCCAGCCGAGCGCCAGCTCCGAAAGGTCACCCGTGCCGATTACGAAGCCGCCCTGCTGGTTGGCGAGGTCCATGAGCACCTGCGTGCGCTCGCGCGCCTGGCTGTTCTCATAGGTCACGTCTTGTACCGCGGGATCGTGGCCGATATCGGAGAAGTGCTGTTCGACCGCCGCCCCAATGGGAATCTCGCGGAAACTCACCCCGAGCGCCTCGGCGAGCGTCTGGGCATTCGTCTTGGTGCGCACCGTAGTGCCGAAGCCCGGCATCGACGCGGCCGTGATGCCATCGCGCGAAAGCCCGAGTGCATCGAAGGCGCGCACGGTCACGAGCAGCGCGAGCGTGGAGTCGAGCCCGCCCGAGAGGCCGATGACCGCGCGCTTGGTGCCCGTATGGGCGAGGCGCGTCTTGAGGCCGGCGGCCTGCAGGCTCAAGATCTCCTCGCAGCGCTCGGCAAGGTCGCCCGCATCAACGGGCACGAACGGAGCCTGCGGAAAGACGCGGTTGATATCAAGCGCCGAGAGCATGAGGGGCGCTGTGGCGGGAGCGCCCTCCCCTTCTCGCGCCTCACCCCGTGCGGCTGCAAACGAGAACGGCACCTCGCGCGCCAAGCCGTGCGAAAGCGGCGAGGGAGCCCAGGTGGTAGAGCGACGGCGCTCGGCGCAGAGCCGGTCGAGATCGACATCGGCCACAGCCATCTCGCAGCTGAAGAGCGGCGTCTTGGCGAGCACCGATCCGTTCTCGGCGACGAGGTTCTCACCCGCGAAGACCAGATCCGTCGTAGACTCGCCCTCCCCGGCATCGGCGTAGGCGTAGGCGCAGTACAGCCGCGCCGACTGCTGGCTCACGAGCTGGCGGCGGTAGGATGCCTTGCCGATGATCTCGTCCGAAGCGGAGGCGTTTAGGATGACGGTCGCGCCGAGCTCGGTCGCCATAGCGGTCGAAGGCGGCTCGGGAACCCAAAGATCCTCGCAAACCTCCACACCGATGGCCACCGATGAGGCGCCCGCATCTTCGCAGCGATAGACGATGCGCGCCCCGAGCGGCACGTCGCGCTGGCCCGCAAACAAGGGGGCGATCTTTGGCTCCGCCGGCGCTGGAGTAAACCAGCGGCGCTCATAGAATTCGCCGTAGTTGGGAATGTGCTGCTTGGCGGTAAGCCCGAGCAATTTGCCCGCGCAGCATACGGCAGCACAGTTATAGAGCGCCGCTGCATGCGCCACGGGAAGGCCTACGGTAAAGATGATGGGGAGGGTGCGCGTCTCTTCGAGAAGCCAAACGAGGGCAGCCTCCGCCTCGCGCAGCAAGGCGCGGTCCAAAAAGAGATCCGCGCAGGTATAGCCGGTTAGGCACAGTTCCGGCAATGCGAGCGCGCCCACGCCGCCCTCGGCCGCCGCGCGCACGCACGCGAGGACGGCCTCGGCGTTGCCCTGCACATCTGCCACGCGAATCTTGGGCGTCGCAGCCGCAACGCGAAAGAACCCGTCGCGCGCAGCAGGGTCGGGCGATCCCGTGCCGCAGGCCCCCGCGAACATCAGCTCATCCATGCCGAACTCCTTTGCATCGGACATTCTTTGCTCAGTATTCTAACCCGCATTGGCTGTTGCAGCGGGTCGGGGACAGGAAGGGCGCCGTCCGCGCGGGTTCGTTCCACTTTTGGGAATATCTTTTGCGCACGGCATACGATAGCCGCCTTACGCCCAGCGATATCCTGCACGGTTTCCATGCTTTGGCAGGCGTTACCCCATGATACCGGAAAAGCAAGTTCCCAAAAGTGGAACGAACGCGCGCAATGCTGCGGGCGGCAGCTTGGCACCCCGACTTACCGCAGGAACCGCTGCACGCAGGCGCGAAGGCCAACGGGTGGCGAGCAAAAAAGCGCACGATGTCGATGTTGCCCAGCGTAAGGCCCGTGCCCGCGGCGGCAGCGTCGGCAACGCGCCGCGCCGTGCGCCGTACGGCCTGCTGCCGGGGAAGCTCCGCCCAAGCTTCCCATAAACATCCGCCAAAATCTGCGCAAGACGCGCAACGGCGGCGGGCCCCCCTCCTTCGCAGGTAAGCGCACGAGGTCGAAGGCGGTCATATCCAGACACCACGTCACCATCTGCGCGGGGCAGAGCGACTCGAGACCGCGACGCGACCATTCCGCAAAAAATCGCCTCGAACGCACCCAGGTGCTGGGCAACCTTCCGCGCAAGCACCGCCGGGTCGTCCAGCGCGTGCGTGAGCGATCCGCCCACCATACGGTAGCGGTATAGCTTGTCGGGAATCAGCTCGATACCGTGCGCCACCGGATAAAGCGTGAAGAGAAACGCAGCGTCCTCGCCAAGGCGAACGCCCTCAGGGCAACCGCCACGCGCTCGCGCTCTTCCAGCGATCGCGTCCACGCCGCCCGCCACGCGTAGGGTTGGGCATGCGCGGAGAACAGCAGCTCGGGCGCGAAAGATGCATAGCTCGCTGCCCTGGGGCTCAAAAGCTCACGGATACGTTCCGACGCCGCGTCCTCCGGCTCGCACACCGCGCCGAACACCACGACCTCGGCACCGGTGCGCTCAAAAACCTCGACCAAGCGGGCGCAATGCTCCGGCACAAGTGCATCGTCGGCATCGATCGTGCAGATGATGCGCCCCCGCGCCGCATCGAGTCCCGTGTTGCGCGCGGCGGAAGGACCGGCGTTCTCCTGCGCGATCACGCGAACGCGGGCATCGCGACCAGCAATGCCCTCAAGCACCGCTCGCGAGCCGTCCGTCGAGCCGTCGTCCACGCAGATAAGCTCAAGGTCGCCCATGGTCTGAGAAAGCACCGACTCGACGCTCTCCCCCACCGTGGACGACGCGTTGTACACGGGCATGACGAGCGATACCGCTGGAGCGCGCCCTTCCGCAGGCCTACTCATGGCCCAACCTGTTCCTGGCATACGCAAGCAGAAGCCCCGGCCCGCCGAGCTTGAGATAATGGAGTGCGCGGCCAGCCGGCCCCGCTGTGGCATACGAGGCATTCGCTCGCTCCCACGCCTCGGGATCGCGCAAGATCCCCTTAAGGTTTGCCCGCTTCCACGGCTTCATGTCGTCGAGGGCGACCTCCCCCGCGTCGAGCGCCGACGGTACTCGGCCGCCATGCGCTCCAGAAACTCAACATGGAATTGCGGGGCCAAGCGCACGTAGCTCCACATATAGGAATCGTATTTTGCAACAAGCGCGCTACGCAGAAGGCGCGCGGCCGCGTCTGCCCCAAAGCGAGCGGGCGCTTCCGCGCTCAGCCAACGCTCGATCTCGGCATACTCCTCGCACACGCAATACACCTTGTTGGACGCGTTGACCGAAGAGCCTTCGTTATCTTGCCGGTATGCGAGCACGGGATCGTGCACGTACACCACGCGTTCCGCGCAGGCATACGCCTTGAACGAGAACGACGTGTCCTGGAACGCCGCACCGGGCGTGGGCAGGAAGCGAATGCCGTTCTCGGCAAGGAACGCACGTCGGTAGACGGCCGACCAGATGGAGGGCTTTTGCCCGAAGATAAACGGATCCTCACGAGGGCACACCGGAACACCGCAGCGCTCCGCACGCGCGACCTCGAAGAACTCACGGCGCTCCTGCGGAGTCGACCAATACAGGTCGAAATTGCCCTTGGCAATCATGGCGTCCGCATCCTCGGCGGCAGCAACGAGCATCTCGAGCGCACGGGGATACATGATGTCGTCCGGCTCCAGAATGGCGATGTAGGCACCGCGCGCAGCATCGAGCCCTCGGTTCATAGAATCCCCATAACCTGAATTGGCCTTGGTGATGACCCGGATGCGCTCGTCTTCGGCAGCCGCGCGAGCAATGATCTGGGGCGAGCCGTCGGTCGAGCCGTCGTCGATGCAGATGATCTCGATGTCTCGAAGCGTCTGCGCGCGCGCCGAGGCGATGCTCTCCTCGAGATAGCGCTCGACGTTGTAGATAGGCATGAGCAACGAGGCGACGGGCGCGGCAACGTTCCCGGACGCCCCGCCGCCTACCGCGGCAGCATCGGCTGGCGAGATACCCACAAACCCCTCCTTCTTCATATAGCTAAGCACGGCCCCATGATACCGCGTCGGTGCGCCCGCAGCGAGACGCCACGCTGCCGAGCGCACGTTTCGCGGAATTTGACGGGGAATGCGGGGCCGGAGGCCCGGAAAGGCGCTCTCGCGTATAATGGGGAGGCCCGGGATGGACCGGGAACCATGCTCTGGCACGAGGAAAGGGGCGACGCGGGTGAGCGCAGCAGCCAACACATCGAATGCGCCCGCCGGTGGCGTTCAGGAACATCTCGACCGCTTGGCCATCGTCGTGGTCACGTATAAGCGGCAAGAGCTTCTCTCTCGCCTCTTCGACTCTTTTGCCACCCTCACGCAAGCGCCGTGGCGCATCATCGTCATCGACAACGAGGCATCCCCTGCAACCGAAGCGCTCGTGCACAGCGCGAACAAGCGCTTCGCCGAGCTCTGGGGTGCCGCAGATGCCGATGCGCTCGGTGGAACGGACCGCATGATCTGCGTGCCGCAATATGAGAACACGGGTGGCGCGGGTGGCTTCTCAGCTGGCGTGCAGCACGCTTGGAAGCTCGGCGCCCAGTGGTTCTGGGTCATGGACGACGACGTGGAGGTCATGCCCGAGGCCATCGACCGCCTCGCCCGCTGGGGAGCGCGCTACCAGGTGGTGCAGGGATCGCGTCTCGATTACGACGACGGTCCTTTCTATTGGCAGTACCAGCAGCTTCTGCGCCTTGGCATTCCCAACCCGCTGGCTCCCGCAGACCTTGGGCCGGAGGGCTACAAGCGCATGAACTCGCTTTGCTTCGAAGGAGGCCTCTTCTCGCGCGATGTGGTGCGCAAGATCGGGTTTCCCGATGCTCGCTTCTTTATCTACGGCGACGACGCCTGCTACGGCTACCTTGCGTCGAAGGTGACCGAATGCGTGGTAGTTGCAGACCTTATCCTCAAGCGCAGCCGCGTGGTCTCAAACTGGGATATCGCAGGAAAGCGGCAGCTCAACAGCACGAGCGACACCAACCGCTACTACATCATGCGCAATCGCGGGTTCCTAGCGCGCTACCTGCGCGAGCATGGCGACTATCATCGCGTGCTCTATGGCGTGGGAACGTTCGCGACCTTTTCGAAGGAGCTCATCCGCCTGGCCGTAGTCGACCGTACCTTCAAGACGGGCATTGCGCAGCTTGTGCGCGGTATGCGCGCGGCACGACGCATCTATCGCGATCGCGACTGGACACCCATGCCGCCGCTTGACGAAGCGTAGCACCCCCTACCGCCGATACCGTGCGGATTCTCCCTGCGTGCACCCGTTTCCCGCGCAACGACCCCCCAGCGAGCATCAGCGGCCCCGCGTGCTCGCCCGTGCACCCCGAGCACCGTCCCCGTGCGCCGACGCCCCCACGCGCACCGCTCGCCTGCATGCCGACGGCCCCCACGCATACTCGCACCGCCTGAACATGCATGCCCCCGGCGTGCGCCCATCCACCCCTTCACAACCCCTTCATCTGTTCGCTGTCTTTCTGTTGACTTCCACATGGAGCGGACGATGCCGTGCACGCCGGGTAGGAGAGATGTATAACGAACACGCGCGGGCCGAGGGGCGGCATCGCGCTCTATAGACATTCAAACGGGAGGCACCATGGCACCCGATGCATATGAGGAGTTCACCGATCGGCAGCGGACGCGCGTGGTCAGGCGCGAGAGCGACGACCAGGCCGCGACCGAAGCATCTATAGGCAACACGCAATCGTTTTCCAAGCATAAGGAGCGTCTGTTCGACGACCTCTCGATTGCCCAAATTATCGCGGGTGCGGCTGCAGCCGCCACCTCGGTGGTGCTCGCATCGAGGATCGGCATCGCTGGCTCGGTAATCGGCGCCGCAGTAAGCTCCGTCGTGACGGTGGTTTCATCCCAGCTATACCGTCGCTTCCTCACGGCAAGCGCCGAGAAGCTCAAAAAGAACGTCGTCGCGCCCGCAATCGGCGACGACCGGCACTTGGCGCGGGGAAAGCGGTCGGGCTCCTCATACCACGCAGGCGGCCAAGACGTCACCCAACCGATAGCGCCCGACCCGATCGATATCTCCAGCGGGCAGGCAACCACCTGGACATCATATGGAAGCACGAGCGGCTACGCGCGGGAAGCCGGAGGCACTCCAGGCGCCTACGCCTCACAGGGCGCGCAGAACGGAACCGCAGCGAGCGCGGGCTCGGGAACGAGAATTGCACCGAAGCGGCTCCAAGCGCGCGCCGTTGCTGAGCGCTCGGCTACCCAGCGCAAGGTTGTCACGTTTTCGATCATCTCGGCCGTAGTGGCGCTTGTCGCCTGCACCGCGGTGATACTCGTCCTCACCGCTGGCGAGGGCCTGGGCACGAGAACCACGCCCATCTTCGCTCCCGCGACCGAAGAGCTTGACGCCTCCGCCGATACCACTGTAGATACCTCGGAGAACGGCACTTCTTCCGATGAAGAGTCACAGGCTGCAACGGAATCAAATCCAATCCGGGCACGGCGAGCGACGGCACCTCGACCGATTCGCCATCGACTCCGAGCACGAGCGACCCTGCCACCGGCGGCTCCGGAGACGGAACGCAAGGAAGCGGATCGGACACGACGCCGGGAGATGGTGCGGATAGTTCCGGAAGCGGCGACGGCACGTCAGGCGGCACCGGCGGTTCGCAATCCGGCACGTCGGACGGCACCGGAGGCGGCACGAGCAGCGGAGCCACGGGGCAGACACCTACGGCGGGAACGACGACCGGCGCCGCCGCGTCTCGATAGATGCCGCGAGCCTCCGGGCGCCTGAGCGTCCGAGGCGATAGGTGCCCGCGTGCCTGAGCGTCCGAGGCGACAGGCGCCCGGCGAGCCCGAGCGTCCAAGGCGAGCGCCGATGCTAGATGCTAGAGGAACATACTACGAAAGAGGCGCCCATGTCATCGCAGCAACAACCGCAGCTTAGCCAAGGCAATCGCATGTACCTGTATCGCATGCTGAAGGCCGCCATCGGAACCGGACGGCAAACGTTCATCACGCAAATCGAAGACGCACTCGCCGCCGACGGGCTCGCCGCCGAGGACATGGGATTTTCCGACGCGCGCGCCCTCATGGAGGCGCTGGGCGATATGGTGACGCTCACCGTCTTCAAGGGAGGCCGCATCTACGCAACGCTTGTTGCCCAGCCGGAATGGGATGAAGCGCTCGAATCCGCCGACGACTCCCCCAAACCCGCCGGCGGCAAATCCGCGGGAAAGCCCTGGAAGCGCAAGAAGGGCGCGCGCGGCCTCAAGCCGGTTCGGCCGCGCATCGTTCCGCGCGAGACGGCCGATGAGCCCGCCAATGTGGAAACCGCCGAATCCGTGAGCGCCGGGCAGGAAACCCCTATGGCTTTGTCGGAAACTCCCGCAACCTCGCAGGAAGCCCCCGCGCGCGCTCCAGAAGCCCTCGTGGCCCCAGAGGGGAGCGCCGATGCCGATGCCCCCGCAACCCGCGAAGCCGCTGCAGATGCTTCAGGAGAAGCAACCACGCATGACGCCGAGGAGCCTACCACGCGCGCGGCAAGCGAAACCGATGGTGCCGAGCAACGAGGACCGTCGATGTCCGCGAAAGGCGATGGGCTGGAACCGTCTGCGGCGGCGAACGATTCCGAAGAGAACCCATCTGCCACGGCAGGCGATGCGGGGATAGGGTCGCCTGAACCCGCAAGCGACGTTCAGCAAGAGCGCGCCGAGACAACGAACAACGCCGTGCAAGAGACCGCGGGAGCCACAGGCGGCGAGGCGCCCGAGGCAACGGTGCGCGCCCCCGAACCGGCCTTCTCGCTCACGGTCACCTTCGACCCGGACCGCGCCGATGCCGGCGTGACCACGCTGGAATCGACTCCGGTCACAAACGACGCGTCAACCGCCGAGACCGCGGCGGAGGCCCCGTCAGGCGGCAAGCCGGGAGCAAGCGAGGCCGCAGCCGACGAGCCCGAGGCTAAAGCGGCGGATTCCAATGCCGCGACCACCGAGCCACGCCCCGTCGACCTCAGCATGTATCCTCAAGACTTCGCCGCAGAGGTGTACTGCCCCGCTTCGATCATGGCCGAACTCGCCGCCCTGCTGCCCTATGGAGCCGATGCGCTCGGCATTGCCAGCGAGTACTTCTACATCGCCTGCCTGCGCGGCACCGCCGACCTGAGCCGCGGCGGGGCATCGTTCCCCCTTTACTACCTACACGATGGTGAGCGCCATGCGGCGACGGTACGCCTGAAGAAGCGCGCGGTGAGCAATCTCGCGTGGGCCATCGACGCTGTTGAGGTCGACAGGTAATCGGCCCGCTGGCGCGGCGTGCTGCCAATCGCACAACGCGTTGCCACGTGCGCGACGCGTTGCCGCGAGCACGACAGTTGACGCGCGCACCATCGAGTGCCTGCCCTCTCGTTGCCGGGCGTATTTCGGACACTCAAATGAATATCGGGCGACATTCGGACATTGAGGTCACCCATTTTGTCCAAATGTCGCCCGACAACGAGCTCACTGTCCGGGTCTCGCCCGACAACGGGCATGCGTCCAGATCCCGCCCAGCAACAGAGATATTGTCCGGACCTCGCCCGCTAATCGCGGGTGAGCTTGCGATGGATGCGATGCGGCTTGGCGGCGTCCTCGCCCAGGCGCGCCACACGGTTTTCCTGGTACGCGGCGAAGTTCCCCTCGAACCAATACCAGTTGCCCGGGTTCTCGTCCGAACCCTCCCATGCCAGGATATGCGTGGCCACACGGTCAAGGAACATGCGGTCGTGGCTAATGACCACGGAGCAGCCGGGGAATTCGAGCAGCGCCGCCTCGAGTGACGAGAGCGTTTCCACGTCGAGGTCGTTCGTGGGCTCGTCGAGCAGCAGCAGGTTACCGCCCTGCTTCAAGGTGAGCGCCAGGTTCAGGCGGTTGCGCTCGCCGCCGGAAAGCACGCCGGCGCGCTTCTGCTGGTCCTGGCCCTTGAAGCCAAAGCTCGCCACGTACGCGCGGCTCGGCACCTCGGTCTCGCCGACGATCATCTTGTCGGTGCCGCCCGAAACGACTTCCCAGAGCGTCTTGTCTGCATCGATGCCCGCACGCCCCTGGTCAACATACGAGATCTTGACAGTCTCGCCCAGCTCGATCGCACCAGACGTGGGCTTCTCTTCCCCGATAATCATCTTGAAGAGCGTCGACTTGCCCACGCCGTTGGGGCCGATCACGCCCACGATGCCGTTGCGCGGCAGGCTGAAGGAGAGGTCGTCGATGAGCACGCGGCCGTCGAACTCCTTGTGCAGGTGCTCGACCTCGAGCACCTTCGCGCCTAAGCGCGGCCCCACGGGGATGCGGATGTCCGTCCAGTCGAGCTTCTGGCTTGCGCGGGCCTCGGCCTCCATCTCCTCATAGCGGGCAAGACGCGCCTTGTTCTTGGCCTGGCGCGCCTTGGGGCTCGAGCGCACCCACTCGAGCTCAGACGCCATGCGCTTAGCAAGCTTAGCGTCGCGCTGGCCCTGCGCGGCGATGCGCGCCGCCTTGGTCTCGAGATAGGTGGAGTAGTTGCCCCTTATAGGGATAGAGGTGCCCGCGGTCGACCTCGCAAATCCACTCTGCCACGTTATCGAGGAAGTAGCGGTCATGCGTGACGGCGAGCACGGCGCCCTGGTAGTTCTTGAGGAAATGCTCGAGCCAGAGCACGGACTCAGCGTCCAGATGGTTCGTGGGCTCGTCCAAGAGCAGCAGGTCGGGCGCCTCGAGCAGGAGCTTGCAGAGGGCCACGCGACGGCGCTCGCCACCGGAGAGCACCTTCACCGGCATGTCGGAATCGGGCAGCTGGAGGGCATCCATCGCCTGACCGAGCTTGGAATCGATATCCCAGCCGTCGGCCGCGTCGATCTCGTCCTGGAGCTTGCCCATCTCGGCCATGAGGGCGTCGAAGTCCGCATCGGGCTCAGCCATCTCCTCGCCGATCTTGTTGAAGCGGTCTACCTTGGCGAGCAGGTCGCCGAAGGCCATTCGCACATTCTCGATAACGGTCTTATCGTCATCGAGCGGCGGCTCCTGCTCGAGCAGGCCCACGGTGTATCCGGGCGTGAGGCGGGCGTCGCCGTTGGACACCTCCTCCTTGCCAGCCATGATCTTGAGCAGGGTCGACTTGCCCATGCCGTTGGGACCAACGACGCCGATCTTCGCGCCCGGGTAGAACGAGAGGGTCACGTCGTCGAGAATGACCTTGTCGCCATGCGCTTTGCGCGCCTGGTACATCTGGTAGATGAACTCTGCCATATAAAAACTCCCTGCTATCCAAAGCATCTTATCGGTGTATCTTCGGTATCGTCTCAAACCTGCATCGCCGCGGGAATGGCTAAGGGCTCTCTCCATTCCGAAACCATCAGCGAGCCGCGGCCAAGCAGGACGGTGAGCTGCGGCCGAGCAGGACGACGGGCCGCGCCACGCAGGACGGCGGGCCGTAGCCGCGCAGCGCAACAGGCGGCGGGCGCGCCCTGCTACAATGTACGCATGAACGAAGAAACGGCTACATCTCGGCTCGAAGCCCTTTGGGGCACCGCGGGGCTCGCGCGTCAGCGGGCCGCGACCGTCATGGTCGTGGGCGCGGGCGGCGTGGGCTCGAACTGCATCGAGGCGCTCGCGCGCGGCGCCGTAGGAACGATCATCGTCGTCGACGGCGACGAGGTCGCGCCGAGCAACATTAACCGGCAGGCGCTCGCTTGGTCGGAAACGATCGGCATGCGCAAAGTCGACGCGGCGCGCCTGCTCATCCAGCGCATCAATCCGGACATCCGCGTCATCACGCGCGGGTCCTTCGTGCTGCCCGGCGACGTCGCCGCGCTCATCGAGGACGTGCGCACGGAGGCGGGCGGGCACATCGATTACCTCATCGACGCCATCGATACCATCTCAACGAAGCTCGAGCTTGCCACTTATGCCGAACGTGCGGAAATCCCCATCGTGAGCAGCATGGGAGGCGCAATGAAACTCTACCCCGAGCGGCTCCGCTTCGCAGACATCTACGAGACGAACGGCGATGCCCTCGCGCGCGTCATCCGCAAGGGCTGCCGCAAGCGCGGCATCCGTCACCTCGACGTGCTGTACTCCCCCGAAGCACCTATCGCTTCGCCCGAGCTCACGGCACGCGCCAAGCGCAACGGCGGCCGACCGCCTCTCGGTACGACCTCCTACCTGCCACCCATCATGGGGCAGATGCTCGCCGGCTTTGTCCTGCGCCGAATCGCGGGCGTGGAGGATACCCTCGGGGCGAGCGCGGCGGGCTGCGGACGTGAAAACATGGGCGGCGGAGCATGATGCGCTTCGTCGACACGCACTGCCATCTCGACCTCATGACCAACGGAGTCGAAATCGCCCGCGCGGCCCATGCGGAGGGCATCGGGTTTTTCTGCACGACCGTCACCCCCGTCGACGCCATCGATGCGCGCGAGCGCTTCTCCACCTGCGCGAACGTCCGCGTGGGGGCAGGCCTCCATCCCTGGTGGCTCGCAGACGGCACCTGCGGCGACACCGACGTTGGGCTGCTGGAGGAGCTGGCGGCACGGGCGCGCTGCATAGGCGAAGTGGGGCTCGATGCCGGCAAGCGCGGAGCGGAGAGCATCGAGGCGCAGGCGGCCGCCTTTGAGCGAACCATGCGCACGGTCTTCGAACACCCGCTTCCCAGGCGCGTCATATCCATTCATGCCATCAGGTCCGCGAACCGCGTGCTCGACATCCTCGAGCACACTGGCGCCGCCCGGAGCGCCACCTGCATCCTGCACTGGTTCAGTGGCACCAGCGACGAGCTTTGGCGCGCGGTTCGCCTGGGCTGCCTCTTCTCAATAAACGAGCATATGCTCGCCACGAAGCGCGGCCGCGAGTACGCGCGCATCCTGCCCGGCGATCGCCTGCTGCTCGAAACGGACGCACCGCCCCAGCTGGGAAATCCCTACCGGCTGGACGCCATCGAGCGCTCGCTCGCCTCGACCCTCGAGCAGCTCGCGCAGATTCGCAGGGTCAATGCCGCAACGCTCGGCGCCCAAATCGCCGACCGCAGCACGCGCCTGCTCGACTTCGCGAGCTGAAGCCGCGCACAGCCAAGAGACGCCTCGCGCGCCGCTTCGACCAGCCCCTCAGCGCAGCAGATCCTCGAGGGCGGCAGCGATGCCGTCCTCGTTGTTCGAAAGCGTGACCATATCCGCCGCGCTCTTCACCTCGTCGGTTGCATTCGCCATCGCAACGCCCACGCCCGCAAGCCGCAGCATGGGAATATCGTTCTGGCCGTCACCGAACGCCACGAGCTCGGAGGGGTCGATGCCGCGCTCGGGCAGCGCCACGGAGAGGGCACGCGCCTTATCGATGCCCTGAGCCGTGAACTCGAAGTAAAAATCAGCGGTGAACATGCAGCTCAGCTTATCGACGAACGGGGCGGCCATCGCCTCTTGATGCTCGGACAAGTACGTATCCGTACCTGCGGTGAGAATCTTGTTCTGCGGCGTGATGCACCAGTCGAGAAGCGAATGCACCTCGTGGATGCGCAGGCCGCAGGCATCGCGCTCGTATTTGACGATGTTCTTCGGCGCGCCCTTGTGGTAGATGGTGCAGCGATAGGCATCCTCGATATAGAGGCGATCGGCATCGACGAGCATGGGGATGACGTCGAAGCCCCGCAGATGCTCGAGCACCGCGCGCGCCTCCTCCACAGGAATCGCCTGATTGAACAGGAGCTCTCCCGTGGTAGCGTCGCGCACCTGCGATCCGTTGTAGGCCACGAGCATCCCGTGGCAGCGATCGAGCTCGAGCTCATGAGCAAGTGCGCGCAAGCCGTGTGCAGGGCGCCCCGAAGCCAGGATGAGCGTGATGCCTGCCCGCGCAGCGGCAAGCAACGCCTCCTTTGTGCGCGGCGTGATGCGCTTCTCGTCGTTGGTAAGCGTACCGTCGATATCGAGCGCGATGGCTTTGATGGACATGGGAGCCTTTCCTTTCCGTTCCGAATCTGTTGTCGCGAAGAAGAGCGATCGCCTCGAGTGCCGCCCCCTGAAATCCGGGCAGGAGTTGGCACGCGACTCGACCGCTTTCTCGATGAGCGCCTCATTTCCCGCCAGGTTTTCCAAGCGAGCAAGAAACGAGACGGTGCCGTGCGCTATGCGAAGCGCTTGGGATGACCCCACGCGCCCTCGATACCGCATACCTCGGCGGCAAAGGCGGCAGCCCCGTCGAGCGCGCGGGCAATGGCCTCGTCGCGCGCCCCTCCCCGCTTGCAAGCATCGAGATATCCTAGCAGAAACGACGCGATGAACGAATCGCCGGCACCCATCGTGTCGCGCACCGTCGTGGCAGGCTTGATGGGCTGCTCGAGGAAGCGGTCGCCATCGAACGCGACCGATCCACGTTCGCCCCGTGTCACCACAGCGATGCCAGGTCCCAGGCTGCAGAGCCAGCGAAGGCGCTCGCCCACCACCTCGTCGCTCGCCTCGTCTTCTGCGGAGTAGAAGGCGAAGTCCACGAACGGCGCCACGTCCTCCACATACGCATCGACGGAGTCCTCCGAGAAGTCGAAGCTCACCGGCACGCCTGCTGCGCGCACCACCGGCAGCTCGCGCTCTGTGAAGCAATAGCTGCCGGTATGCAGCACATCGAAACCTCGCACGTATTCGAGGGCAAAGCGATCGAGCACATAACGCGACCTCCCGCGGATCCCGCCTTGGTTCGAACCGAGGAACACGCGCTCGCCCGCCTCCACCGTCACGCTCGACGCGCCGTTCTCGCCAACTTCCTGCCGGCAGCGCACGAGCTCCACACCTTCATCGACAAGACTCCCGATCACGTGCTCGGCAGCTTCGTCCGTGCCGAAGATGCCCATGTACGCGGAACGTGCCGCCCCAAGACGCCGCGCGTACACCGCTACGTTCACGGCGTTGCCGCCGGGATACATAACGCCCAGGTGCTCGTAGCGGTCGACGACGTTATCTCCAAAGCCCAGGATCGAAACGTCGAATCCCATGGCTGCCCTCCCTAGTACGAAACGACTCCCCATGTAGCGGCGAAAATCCGGATCATGGTCGAACACCTTGCCGCGCGCGGCGCGCAGCTCGACGTTCATAGCATAGAAGAGCACGGGGTCGAGATAGGCGCGTACGCTCGCCGGCACCTTGTCCATTCCGTACTCGAGGGCGTCGAGCACCATGAGCGTGTCGGTATGGTCGCTCAGGAACGCGAGCGCGCGCTCGTCCATGGTGCGGTACTCGCTCGAACCCATCTGCAAGAAGTAGAACACGCCGGGTTCTGTAACCTCGAAAGGCCCGTGGAAGTACTCGCCCGAATGGATATAGCTGCAGCTCTGCCACTGCATCTCCATGAGCGAGCAGATGGCGAAGCCATAGGTCTGGCAGAAGTTGGGGCCGGAACCCAAGATGTAGAGGAACGGATGATCCTGGCAAAGCGCCGCGAAGCGCTCCCCCAGCTCCGCGTTCACCTTCTCGCGCGCCGCGGGCAGCACCTCATCCATCGTATCGACACCCCGGTAGAGGTCGGGAAGATCGGCGAAGCCCTCCTGCTGATCGAGCAGCTCGGCGGCAAGAAGCGGCGCGATACCCGAGGGCACCTCGCTCGCGGGGACGTCGGCTCCCCACGGATACACCCAGCACGTCCACGCACCCTGCGCGATCTTGGACTCCGCGCCGTCGGTGAGCGCGACGACCTCGGCACCGCGCTCGCAAGCGATATGGCACGCATCGAGCACCTCTGGCGTGTTGCCGCTATGGCTGCACGCGACCACGAGGCTGTGCTCGCCCAAGCGCTTCGGCGCGGCGATGCAGAACTCGCGTGCCGTGTAGGCCCCCGAAACGATGCGTCTCGCCTCGCGCTCGAGCAGCATATGAGCCGGCAGCAGATCGATGAGCGAGCCGCCGCAGGCGACCCAATACACCTCCTCGATCGCTCCGCGCTTCTCGATGATGTCCTTGATGAGATTGAACGGCTTCATGATGTCCCCTTTCACATGCCGCGTCGACCCCTTATGCCCCGGCGGCGCGCTCCCCCTCGACAATCGCGATGCCCGCCGTCGCGCCGAGCGCGCTCGCCCCCGCCTCGATGAACGCTTTCGCCTGCTCATACGTACGAATTCCGCCCGCCGCCTTCACCTGCACCTTGTCGCCGAGCACCTCGGCCATAAGGCGCACGTCATCGAGCGTCGCCTGGTACGGGCGACCGGACGAGGTCTTGAGAAACGCAGGGCGCGCCTTGAGCGCGATCTCGCACACGCGCCGCTTGTCTGCCTCGGATTCGAACTTCGGCATCTCGACGATGACCTTGTCGCGCATGCCGTGCGCACGGCAGAACTCCGCCACACCGCGCATCTCGTGCTCGATGGCATCGAAGTCGCGCTCATCCACGGCGCGCTGATTCAGCACGTAGTCGATCTCCGTAAACCCGGCCTGCGCATAGCGCTCGAATTCCGGCAGCTCCTCCTCGAGCGTGAGCGCGCCCTCGGGAAAGTCGATGGCGCCCGCGACGATGACATCCGTTCCCGCGAGCATCTCGCAGGCATGTTCGTAGGTCTCGGGATCGGCAAAGACGCAGCGGAAGCCGTAGCGGCGCGCTTTTTCAAGGTATTCGTCGAACGTGTCGTTCGGATCGTCGATGTAGTCGATGTGTGAGTTGATACCCATGTTACGGTCTCCTTTCGAACCATATCAGGCCTGGGCAACCCTTGCTCGGCGCCTCGAAATCCAGACAGGAGCTGGCGCGTAGTCGCAGCATGTTCAAAAGTACACGCCAAGTTCTGCCCGCATTCCCGCGCACCGGGGTCTCGCGAACGGAAAGGACAATGGATCCGCTTATGCGGGGACGTACTCCAGGATGGCGCCAATAACGCCCGGTATCTCGTTCACCATAACGTCTGCTCCCCGCTGCGTGAACCCGAAGCGCTCCTCACGCTTGGCAATCGTGTAGAGCCCGGCGCGGCGCGCGGCCTCGATGCCGGGATCGGAATCCTCGACGGCGCAGCACGCTTCGGCAGGAAGACCGAGTTTACCCAACGTGAGCAGATAGATCTCGGGGTTCGGCTTGCTCTGCGTGAGCTCGTCGCCGCTTTCCACCACCTCGAAGAAGCCTGCGATGCCGCATTCCTCGAGCACCTTTTCGATATGATCGAGCGGCGAGGACGAAGCGACCGCCAAGCGGTATCCCAGGTGCTTGAGCTCCTCTAGGGTCTCGGGCACGCCAGGGTTCATGATCTCGCGGTAGCTGATGGGATGGCTGTCCCAAAACGCATCCTCAAGCCGCTCGATCGCCTCGCCGTCCATCTTCTCGCCGCGGGAGCGCTCCCACCACGCAGCATAGAACTGGCGCTCCACCTTGCGTGACGAGCCGGCAAGCATGTCGAACTCCTCGGAGGAGACCTCGACGCCCTGCGCCTCGAAGAATGCCTCGTGAACGCGGCGGTAGGCCGCCTCGGAATCTACCAGCACGCCATCCATGTCAAAGATGACCGCCTCAAGCTGTTGCACGAACAATCACTCCTTTACCTGGGTACGCCGAACGCGCAGACGCCCGCTCCGCATAATGCTTGAAAAACCGCCCACCAGTGCGATGATACACGAGGCACCGAAGAGCACCCGTTGCACACCGAAGGCCTCGGCCAGAAACGGCGCCACCGCGAGCGGAATCACGCCCGCGCTGTTGAGCCCCAGCCGCACGAAGCCCATCACGCGCCCAAGATGAGTCATGGGCGTGCGCTCTTGCACGAGAATCGCCTGGGTAGGCTCCATAAATCCCCAAGCAAGCCCGTTGATGAACTGGCCTGCGATAGCGACGACAAGAATGTTGGTGCCCACGTATATCATCGATCCGATGCCCACGAACATGAGCGTGGCAAGCAGCAACGGGATATCGATCTTGCGCGCGGGAATCTTGGTAAAGATGTATGAACCGATCGCCATGCCGAACCCCGAGATCGCTGAGAGGATTCCCATCCACACCACATCGACGGCAAGCACGTCGCGATAGAAGAGCGACTCGAGGGAATCGAAGGCACCGAACGCAAAGAAGCCCAAAAAGCCGCTCACGAAAATGAGGCGTAGGTCGTGGGTGCGCATGGTGACGCGCGCGCCCTCGATCACGCCGGAAACCATGCCGAGCTTGTCGTCCTTCTGCTTACCGCTGCCCTCGCGCTCCGGCGTAACGGTCTCGCGACAATCCCATGTGACGCGGATCGCGCCTACCAGGCACGCCGCCATGAACAGGAACACCACGCGCGTGGGGAAGAACCCAGCAAGAACGCCGCCGGCGATGGGTCCAGCCGCATAGGCGATGTTGCTGTAGAACACCATGAGACCGTTCAGGCGTGCGAGCCCCGCCTTTCCCCGCGTGAGGTACACCGGGTAGGTGCGCGTACACGTGTTGATGGAACCGCCGCCCAAGCCCATCATGACAGCGGCGAACATAAGGGTTGGAACAGAAGGTGGAACGATTCCCATGAAAATGCTCATGGCGAGCATGGCGTAGAGCGTCGCGAGAGCAGTCTTGCGCGGCCCTATGCGGTCGATCACAGGACCGGAAGCCGCGTTCGCCAGCGAATTGCAGAGGTTGCGCACGAGCGTGATGGCTGCCACGAGAAAGGCGTTTCCACCGAGCTCGTAGGTCGCCGCGCCGATGAGCCCAAGAAAATACACGGCGTTGACCGCGCACCACTGGAGTGATTCGAGCGCGATGAGGCGCTTCTCACCTGCCGTCAGCGCGCCCAGACCGTTGTCGCTCGCTTGCTTGCCCACGCTATCGACTCCCTTTGCCGTGCACGCTGCATCGCAGCCACGCACTGCCACCCTTTCGAACACTCCACCGAACTTTGATAGGTCGTATTATAACGTTATGCTTTGATGAATACGAGAAAAGGGGCGACAGCAAAGCCGCCGCCCCGAAACCGGGCCGTTGGTTTAGGCCAGAATGCCGAAGTACACGCCCACGACACCGAGCACCATGGTGCCCAGGATGAGAATCATGGGAGAGACCTTCTTCTTGAGGAGGAAGTAGTACAGGCCCATGAAGGCGAGGCCGAGCATGCCGGGCATGATGCCATCGAGCACGCTCTGGAGCGTGGTGACCTCATCCCCGGAGCCGAACTCAACCGCAAGCGTCGCCCAGAACATACCGCAGGTCATGGAGCCGACGACCATCATACCGATGATACCCGCGGCTTTAATGACCTTGTCCATGATGCCGGACTGCTCGGCAGTCTCGAGCAGGCTCACGCCGATCTCATAGCCCTTGTGGATGCCCCACACGCGCAGGAAGTACTGCGGAACGTTGAAGAGGAGCAGGAAAATGATGGGACCGAGCACGTTGCCCTGAGCCGCGAGCGAGATGGCGATGCCGGCGGCGACCACGCGGATGGTGGTCAGGAAGACGGCGTCGCCGATGCCCGAAAGCGGGCCCATGAGGGCGGCCTTGATATCGTTTACGGACTCGGGAGGCATCTCGCCCTTGGCGATGCGCTCCTCCATGGACATCGCGATGCCGCCGACGAACGGAGCGAGGCAGACCGTGATGTTGAAGAACGCGGTATGGCGCTCGAGTGCGGCCGCGTAGCCGCTCGGATCGTCATGATAGATCTTTTTGAGCATCTTCTTGACCATCATGCCGAAAGCGAGGCCCATCTGGTTCGCATAGGTCCAGGAGAACTCCATGCCGAGCGCGCCGATGGAAAGGGCAGCCTTCGTGAGGTCTTGCTTGGTGATGGCGTATTCGCCGGTCTTGTAGGCGCCCTGCGCCGTCTCATTAGAAGTCATCGTCGTCAGCCCCCTCAATCTGTGCCGTGGTCTGGTTCTTTTCCAAGAAGCCGAGCGTCAGGACGGCGATGACGACGGCGATAAGCGCCACGCCGAGCGTCGAGACGCCCATGTACGAGGTGAGCAGGAAGCCCAGGAACAGGTAGGGCAGGAGCTCCTTGCGGTAGATGAGGCGCAGAAGCATCGCAAAGCCCATGACCGGCAGGATGTTCGCGGCGGCGGCGAAGCCGCTGAGCACGAACGCGGGCACGGCGTTCACAAGCCAGTCGATAGCGCCGGAGCCGAAGTACACGGCGCAGAAGATGAGGATGAACCACACGGGAGCAAGCCAGAGGCCGATCAGCCAGTGGAGCGCCATGAGCTTCGAGCCCTCGCCCTTGAGCGCGATGCCGGGGATGAAGCTCGTAAGCCAGTTGCTCACCAGCTGGCCAAGGTTGGCCACGCCGAGAACGAGCGTACCGATGGGCATGGCAAGGCCGACGGCCGCCTCGGTGTCGAGACCGAGCAGGATGGCGTAGGCGGTGCAGAGCAGACCGGCCGAGGTGGCATCAGGCGGAATATAGGCGCCGATGGAAACGGAGCCCATGAAGAGCGCTTCGATGCTGGCGCCCATGACGAGGCCAGTGTTGAGGTCACCGAGGAATGCACCCACGACTGGGCACACCACGATGGGGCGGAACGCGTAGAGCGTGCCGAGCTGATAATCGAAGCATTTGAAGAACACGTACAATACTGCGCAGAGTATGCTCTCGAAAAGCATGCGTCTACCTCCAATCACTTGGGAGCACGGTGATGCCCTAGATGAGCTTCAGGGCGTCTACCTTTGGCTCTTCTGCTAGCCCGCGAATTTCGACCTCGACACCGCGGGCACCGAGCTCGCGGAGGATCTCCTCCTCCTCAGGCTCCAGGAACACCTGGCGCGCGATGGTCTTCGTCGTCGAAGACTCCTTGGTGTTGCCAAGGTTGAGGCTCTTAATCTGCGGACAGCCGTCGATGAGCTGCTTTGCCTCGGCGATGGTCTGCACGCAGATGATCATCTTGTACTTGTCGGTCACACCGCTGTTGATCGCCTCGATGGCATGGGCCATGTCCTTGATCACGAGCTTGCAGCCGGCGGGCTTGCCGAGCTTGAGCGTGGTCTTCCACACGGGATCGTTCGCCACATGGTCGCCGACGCAGAAGATGCAATCAGCTCCCAAGGTTCCGACCCATGAGGTTGCAACCTGCCCGTGAAGCAATCGATGGTCGACGCGCGTTAGAAGAATCATCGTTTCCCTCCTTTTCCTTTTCTAAAAATCCTCGTCGTCCGCATTGAGCGCAGCCAGCTCGTCGTTGCAGTACTTCGGCCGAACCTCATCGGTCGACACGGCGGCGCGAATCGCTGCAGCCAGATCGGGCTCGTTGATGGAGAACAGGAGCGAGATCAAAAGCGGCAGGTTCATATTCGTCACGAGATGAATGTTCTCCCGTTGCTGCACGACATTCGTGAACTCGTTGTTCACGCTCCCACCGAAGATGTCGGTGCAGACGAGCACCTCGTCTTCCGCAGGAATCTCGGCAAGCGTGTCGGCGACTGCCTGGGCGATATCGTTCTTCCCATCGACGAACGCGCAGATGACCTTGATGTCGACGCCCGCGCCGCCTCCCAAGAAGGAAAGCGCCTCGGAGATGCCGGCAGCGAAGTGCGCATGCGACGCAATTACCATATGCCTCATTGGTACACCTCCTTCACCATATCGAGGGCCGCACGGTACTGCCGAGCCGACTGCGAGAGTGCAGCAGCTGGATCGGTGTGATAGCGAGCATTGACGATTTCGAATGAGAGCGGGCCCGTGTAGCCGCAACGCGCGAGCGCTGCAAGGTCAGACGGCAAATCACGGGCACCGTCTCCCCAGGCAAGGTGGCTCACCTGCCCGATATCGGAAAAATGCATATGCTTGATGCGCGTGCCGAAACGCTTGAAATAGCCGGGGATCGTATCGCCGGCGCGCCAAGCGGCGCCAAGGTCGAGGCAGACGCCCAAACGGTCATCGGCGACATCATCGAGCAGGCGCTCGAGCTCCTCGGCGGAGCGGACGAGATTCGTCTCATCGCGCTGGAGCGCCTCTATCGTGGGCACGACGCCCTGCTCGGCCGCATAGGAGACGACGTTGCGCAGCATCGCGACGCTACGCTCCCAGGCGTCCTCTCGCGGCTCATCGAGAAATCCCCAGCCGCTCGTAACGACGATCTTGCCCGCGCGCGTGTCGCGCGCCAGATCGATGACATTCTTAAAGGTCGCCAGCGTGCGGGCCTGCGCTCCCTCGCCCCGAGCGGCCATGTTCGCGGGCTTGGGGTTCGTCTGCTCAGGGCAGATGCCGATGATGCGTATGCCGTAGTGCTCGGCAAGGTCGACAAGCTCCTGCGAATCATCGCGGCGCGCCCAGTCGACGGCGACGTGCATTGGGCCGCACCACACCTCGGCAGCGGCATATCCGGCATCGCGCGCATCGCGGAAAAAACTCTCGAGGGAGTAGAAGCGGTAATGGCAGTTCATCGCCGCGATCTGCCAGGTTTCTCCCATCGCGTTCCCCTTTCCGTTGCCTCGCCCGTCAACTGCGAATCTATATATGTGGACTGTTTTTCAGACCAATACAGTAATCAGGATAGACACTTGCGACCGCCCCTATCTCCTGATAACTAGAAAACTGGCTAAGTGGTATGAAAAAATCGATAAGCGGTATATATATCCTCTACCCGTGTACGAGACAAGGCGACCTTCTTCACTGCAGCACGGAATAGCAGGCGTATTTCCCGATCGCCACCGAAGTGACGTACTCGAGAGCACGGTCGTTGGCGTCGTAGCTCACGCAGCGGATTCCGAGCGCGGGGTCATCGACGCTCCCCCGCAGCAGCTGCGCCTCGCGCGGTTTGAGATTGCAGGCTTCGAGCCATTCCTGTGCACGGACGACCTCGTGACCGCGCAATGCATAGAACTCATACAAACTGAAAAGCGAGACGTCTATGGTCTCGATGCCCGGAAAGAGCTCGCACGGCACGAGAGCGCTCTCGATAGCAAACGGCTCGCCATCCACACGGTTCAAACGTCTCACCTGAAATAGGTTGCTTTCAGGCGATACCTCGAACAGCCGGGCGTAGTGAGCTCCCGCAGGGCGAAGCGACGTCTCGAGCACGCGCACGCTCGGATGATGCTGTAAATCGCTCTGACTGGCACGAAATCCGCGCGGACCACGGGAGGAGCTGTTCGCCTGAAGACCATGCGTGACGAACGTGCCCTTTCCCTGGACGCGGAACAGAAGCCCCTCATCGATGAGGCCGTCGATGGCGTTGCGTATGGTGAGCTTCGTGGTGCCGTATTGCTGGGCGAGATCCGATTCCGAGGGAATCGCCGCCCCCGGTGTAAAGGCACCGCTGTCGATTTGACTGCGGATAGTTCGGCGAATACGCAGGTACAGCGGAAGATGCGCCGGTTCAGCGTCTTCGTTGAGCCATGGTGCGCTGCTGTAGCCCTTCGTCATGCGGGCACCTCCTTCCGTACCCGGCGCTTGCAGTCCATCGTAAACACCGTGTTATATGACATGCCGAAAAGCTCGGGAACGTAGACGGTCTCACCGTATTCCAAGGGAGCGTACGAGGCGTCAGCACGCACACCGCACTCGAAGAACACGAGAGCTCCCTCGGAAATGGAAAGAAGCGCCGCCTCCTCTGCGCTAGCACGTCTCACCGAGACGGTGAGACGCGTGTGAACGGTATCCCGTCCATAGCGAATCCCCAGCACATCGGTGAGCGACTCGCGTGCGAAATCGATGCCTTCGATACCGGGGAATGCAGAAGCGGGCACATAGGCCGTCTCCACGCACACCGCCACGTCCTCCACGCCACGCACGCGGCGCAATTCGAACACGTGGTCGCCAGCTGCAAGGTTGAGGCGCCCGGCGATCTCGTCCGGGCAGGCGATGATGCTGCTGCCAATAACACGGGAACGCGGTTCAGCGCCGGTCTTGCGCACGATCTCGCTGAACCCGGAAAGATCATCCAAGTGGTTGGTGGGCCGGGAAGGACACACGAAGCTACCCGCACCGGGTCGGCTCTCCACCACATGCTCGGCGACGAGCTGAGCGAGCGCACTCCTCAGTGTCGTGCGCGACACATCAAGCAGGACGCAGAGCTCGCGCTCCGAAGGAAGGCGGTCGCCCTCCACGAGGCCGTGGGCGGAGATATATTCCATGATGCCCTCATACGCCCGATCGAACGGAGAGACCTCGACGCGTTTAGCCATGGAGCTCACCCGTTATCATGGTATCGAAGGTGCGCTTGAGTTCCCGCGCGCTGTCTACAACGTTACGATAGGCGCGCGACCCCCGCTTAAGCTGCCGTGCCCACAGGCCAATCCGAACGGGTGCAACGGGCTCTGCCATCTCGACGAGCACACCGACGCCGAAAACGCGGTCCCGGCGGCGCGCCGCGTTGGCTCGCGAGACGGCCATGGGATTAGCGAGGATGTCACCGAGCGCACGAAACCCCTCCGGCTCAGGCTGCTGGTCGCCCTCGACCTCAAAGACCTCGCAGGAGCGGATATCGGAGCATCGATAGATGGAGGGCTGCTCCGCGCCCGCGGCGCGCACGCTCCACAGGCCGCGCGCTTCATCGACAAGGACTTCGGGGATGCCGAGCACGGGCATGGGCGCGAGTATGGTGCGCGTCGCCTCGAACGTGCCGTTGTCCGTCTGGGGCTCCATCATGCTCGTCTCCGTTCCCTCTTGGCATCTCTTGCTTCAACTATACCTATTCAAGCAATTTGATACCAATTCCAATCCGTAGATGGCAGCGGGTCTCCCCCGAGCGGCAGGATGGGAGGGGCTTCGTTGGCGAATGTCCACGAAACCGTAGCGTTACAGGGCGCGTTTCGAACAGGCATTCTCGGAGCCGGACTGCAACGCACATGGGCTCTTTTCGCGCTGCTCGAGCACGAGGTTCACCACGATGCTGCCGATGATGAGCACGGTGCCCACGAGGGCAAAGCGGCCGAAGCTCTCATGGAAGAAGATGAACGCCCAGGTAGGCGCAAAGACGACCTCGAGCATGGTGATGAGGTTCGCAGTGAGCGGCTGGGCGCGCTTGATGCCGCGCGCGAAGCACACGTTCGCAAGCCCTGAGCATACGATTCCGCCTGCCGCCATGAGCGCCCATTCGCGCGGCGCAACGTGAGGAAGCTGCGGTAAGAAGAGCAGGCCGGGGAGGACGGAGATGGCGCAGCTGATCATCGCTGAGGTGACGGGCGACGAGCCCGTTTGGCATTCAGGAAGAACATGAGCCCAAAGAACGCGCCCGAGATGATGGCGAGCAGGTTCCCCAGCACGTGCTCGAAGGAAAGGCTGTCGAGGAAGAACACGACCATGCCGCTCAGCGCCATCACGATCACGAACACCTTGCGGGCGGGCGGCACGCGGCGCTGCTCGATGGCTTCATAGAGCGCCACGAATGCCATGGAGCTGTACTGCAGCACGATCGCGCTGCCCACGCTCGTAAGCTTATTGGCATAGGTGAAGGTGATGCCCATAAGGTAGGCTGCGATGCCGGCTGCCACCACGAGCTTCGAGACGCGAATCGTGGGACGGATGATGATGAAGTAGAACAGCAGGGCGACCACGGAGGACACCGCGCTGATGAGAAAGCCGGGCTGGCTGTTGAGCTTCGTGAAGACACCTGAAAAGCTCCATGCGACAGCTGTGCCCAGCAACCATAGATATCCCGTGTTCATGCGCACCTCGCTCATTCGGCAAAAAGCGGCCGGGAGCCGAGCTCCCGGCCGCCCTTCATCGACCTTGGTCTATGCGTGCCTGGAACCAGGCGCAGCCCTTAGTAGTCGAACTGGTGATAGTAACGACGATACTTGAGGTTGTGCTTGGTGACCGTCTCGTAGTAGCGGGCCAGGCGGTCGGTCACGAGGATCGTGAGGATCCACGGGGAGACGATGACGCGGAAGTCGTCGTCGAGGCCGGGGATGGCGTACTCGGCGGTGTCGATCACCACGATGTCCTCGTCCTTGGTGCGGTCCGCGAAGTTGGTGAGGAAGGCCTCGACGCGCTCGTCGAGCTTGCGGCACTCGTCCTCGCCCTTGAACAGGAACACGGGCACGTCCTTCTCGACGAGCTCGAGGGTGCCGTGGAAGAAGTCAGCCGAGGTGATGTAGCGGGTGCGCTTCCACTGCATCTCCTCGAGGATGCACATGGCGAAGAGAATCGTCTCACCCCAGAGCGCGCCGGAGCCCACGAACATGGTGTAGGGAGCGAGGGCGTACTTCTTGGCGAGCTCCTCGGCCTTGGGCTCGAACTTCTTGCGGATGTCGAGCAGGTCCTTCCAGATGTCCTTGGTCTGCTCGATGAACAGGTCGTACTTCGGGAAGCAGCCGCGACGGTAGAGGAGACGCAGGCCGAAGCAGTCGGCGAGGTAGTAGCCCTTCTCGCAGCCGCCCGAGCCGTGGTCGCTCGCCATCTTGACGCAGCCCTCGGCGCCCACAGCCTGGCCGATGGGGCCCTCGGGGCTCGTCATGGCGATGACGCGGATGCCCATCTCCTTCATCTTCTTCACGGCCTCGAGGACCTCGGGCGTGGTGCCGGACTCGGAGGCGGTGAGGACGACGGACTTCTCGGTCATGCGCTTGTGGCCGGAGACGTTCCACTCGGCGGCGTGGATGAGGTAGACCTCGAGGTCCTTGTCGCCGAACTTGTTCATGAGGTACTCGAGCTGCATGAGCTCATCCCAGGTGCCGCCGACGCCCATGAGGAAGATCGCGTCGTAGCCCTCGTCGGCGATCTGGTCGGCCATGGCCGCCATCTTCTTGCCGGTCTCGACGAGCGCCTTGCCGTCCTCGAGATAACCCTCCTGGTCGAAGTTCATGATCTCAACTTTCTCGGTCTCAGCCATGAGCATTCCTTTCTCGTTGTTCGATGCGTCTGGCCCACGCGATGGCAGTTGGCTGTCGTTCGCGTTGCTTAGAAGATAGCAGTATCGTTATAAGACGTTATATTTATTCCGGGTGAACGGTAGGAATCAGTCGGTGAGCGTTATTACGTTATATAACGTATTATTCTTTACGGTCAAAATGAGTCAAAACGGGACGGGGTTGTTTTGCACCATCAAGGACAAGACCCGAATGCGTAGGCCCGAAATGGTGCAAACAACCCCGTCCCGTTTTGACTCATTTTACAGACGGAAACTGTAGTGCTTCCCCACCACATGCTGGATGCCTAAAAACATCGGGTTGCCGTATTGGTCGAGATACTCGCCACGCACGGAAAAGAGCGGCTCGTTTTCCGGAACCTGCAGCAGCCCCGCAAGCTCGATGTCCGCGCGCTCCATGCTGAGCACGCAGGAGTCGCTGTTGCGCGGGACAAGCCCGCAGCGCTCCTCGATCAGGCGAAAGATGGAGCAGCCGTCGAGGTCGCTCTCAAGCAGGAACTGATACCGTTCTGGATCGAAGAAATTGTCCTCCACCATGAGAGGCCTGCCGTCTGCCGTGCGCACGCGCTTCACGCGCACCGCCCGGCCATCGCACGCGCCGCCGTCGGGAAGCGGCGCGAGCTCGCGCGTCACCAAAACGGCGCCGGGGACCACGCCGTTGGCCTCGCAGGTAACCGAGAAGCTTTGCACGATGTCATCGTTTTGGAACGACGACGGTCCCTCCTCCGCCTCGTTGACGAACGTGCCCTTGCCCTGCCGCTTGGTAAGCTTCCCCTGCTTCACCAGCTCCTCTACGGCACGGCGCACGGTAATGCGGCTCACGTCGTAGATATCCCCCAAGTCCGCTTCCGAGGGAATCTTCTCACCGGGGCGATAGAGCCCGGAAGCGATATCGTGCACGATATCGTCCATAACTTGCTGATAAAGCGGACTCGATGACCGGGGGTTGAGCTCAGATGGCATAAGACGACGCTTTCTGTGACGAACGGAAGAGACGGCGCACCGAAGCTAAGACATGGAAGCGTTCGCCACACACGTATCATTCGTTATAGGTTGTATTAGTATAACAGCTTATAGATGCGCACAAGAGACGAGGATGCACGACGTGGCTCGCTCCGGCAGGCGACCAGGCCGCCTAGCGGGCGAACGCGCCCAACAGATCGGGAATGCCGTCGATCACGATATCGGCCTCGTCCTGCGAGAACCCGAAGCGCTCCTCGCGCTTGGCGACCACGGTTAGGCCCGCGCGCTTCCCCGCCTCGATGCCGTACACGGAATCCTCGACGCAGCAGCACGCCGAGGCGGGCAGGCCGAGCACATCTAAGGTGTGCAGGTAAATCTCGGGATTAGGCTTGCTCTCGTGAAACTGCTCGCCGCTCACGATAGCTTCGAATGCGTCCGCGATACCGCATTGGCCGAGCACGTCCACGATGTTATCCATAGGAGATGAAGATGCGAGCGCCAGCCGCACCCCGCGGTCGCGCAGGGCCTCGAGCGTCTCGGCCACGCCGGGGTTCAGCATCCCGGCGTAATCGTATTCGGTCCCCTCCGTCCAGCGGTTGAAGAGCGCCACCGCGTCTTCGGGCGTGAAGGACCCCAGGCCGTTGCGCTCGAACCATCGCGCGAGCGACGTCGTGAACGTCTTTTGCGACGAGCCAACCAAGCCGAAAATCTCGGCCTTCGTGATATCGAGCCCTCGGGCGCCGAACACCTCGATAAGCTCCTCGGCATATGCTGCCTCGGAATCGATCAGCACGCCATCCATATCGAAAATGACTGCAGAAAATGGAAATGCCTCGGTCACGTTGCCCCTCGCCTTCTTTCTCTCCCCTTCGCTATGGCGCCTTTCATCGTTCCCGCCGCTTCCGCACGCGTGCGTAGGGTTTGAGCAGGAACGAAAAATGCGTCTCGGAAAGCACGATCGACGTGAAGATGAGCGCGAAACCGGCCACGAGGCGCATCGTCAGCTGCTCTCCGGCGAAGAGCACCGAGAAGAGGACTCCCGACGGCGATTCGAGCGAAAGCAGCAGCGACCCCGTGGACGAGGGAACGTGCGCAAGGCCCAGATTCTGCATGAGCATACCGAGGCACGTGCAGCACAGCGATAGGAAGAGAATGGTGCCCACGAGCTCGGGCGTCCACGAGACGGCCGTGACCGGGGGCTCGGTGGCAAACGATGCGATGGCATCCATGACGCCTACGGTGAGAAACATCCAGAACGTGATGACGTTCACATCGAGCTCGCGCCCGTACTTCGCCGCCGTCGCGATCTGGAGAGCGAAGAAGACCGCGCCAACAAGCGTCAACGCATCGCCCCGCTGCATGGAGAAGCTGTCGAGCGCCACGAGCGCGATACCCGCCACACAGAGCGCCGCCGCGCCCACGTTGAAGCGCGTGAGCGGCTCGCGCGCCATGAGATAGCTCACGAAGGGCACGAGGATGCAGTAGGTACCCGTGAGGAAGGCGCTCTTCCCCGCCGTGGTCTCGGCCAGGCCGAACGTCTGGAAGGCGTAGGCGAGCCCCAAGAAGACGCCCATGGCGCAGCCCACGACGATGTTCCGGCGGTTGAAGTGGACGCGAATGCGCTTCATGAAGAGCACGAAGAGGACCGCGGCCGAGATGAGGAACCGGCATGCGAGCAACATAAACGTCGGGATGCTGTCGAGGGTATCCTTCATGATGAAGAATGAATACCCCCACATGAGGGCCATCACCACGAGCATGAGCTTCCAGAACAGCGGCGAACGGGCACCAGCGCCGCGCAGGAAGCCGGGCGCACGATCCTCGGGCGCTACCGGCGCATCGCCGCCGAGCATCTTCAACCGATCAGACATCTCCCCCGCCCCTCCTCTACAAAACGCCATCCTCGTATAACGTCATTCCGCGTCGAAACGCCACCGTCATAAAAGCAGCCGGGCTGGATTCTATCATGTTCGATAGTCTCCAACCCGGCCGAACGACCCGATGCGAACGATGAATCGTAGACACCCGGTGTCTACGATTCATCCTCTGTCCCCAAGCGCGACAGGGCGGCCGCAAGCGACCGCCCCGCGCCTGACCTTGCGAGCAGCGCTACTTGCGGTGTGCGCGATAGAACTGGATGAGCGCCTGCGTGGAGGCGTCCTGGGCAGCCAGGGCCTCGTCGTCATGGAATGCAGGCGTAATCTGCTTGGCGAGCTGCTTGCCCAGCTCGACGCCCCACTGATCGTAGGAATCGATGCCCCAGACCGTGCCCTCAACGAACGTGATGTGCTCGTAGAGCGCGATGAGCTCGCCGAGCGCGAACGGAGTGAGCTCGCTACCGAAAATCGAGGTCGTGGGACGGTTGCCCGTGAAGCAGCGCGCCGGCACGATCTCTTCCGGCGTGCCCTCGGCGCGCACCTCGTCGGCCGTCTTGCCGAAGGCGAGGGCCTTGGTCTGCGCGAGGAAGTTGCCCAAGAAGAGCTCATGAACATCCTGGTCGCCGTCCTTGGCGGGATGCGCCGTGTTGGCGAAGGCGATGAAATCGGCGGGGATCATCTGCGTTCCCTGATGGATGAGCTGATAGAACGCATGCTGGCCATTCGTGCCCGGCTCGCCCCAGAAGATCTCGCCCGTCGTGGAGGTTACCGCGGTGCCGTCCCAGCGAACGCCCTTGCCGTTGGACTCCATGGTGAGCTGCTGCAGATACGCCGGGAAGCGGTGCAGGTACTGCGTGTAGGGCAGCACGGCATGGCTCGCCGCGCCGAAAAAGTTGACGTACCACACGTTCATGAGGCCCATGAGCGCGACGACGTTCTCCTCGAGCGGCGTGGAGCAGAAGTACTCATCGATGGCATGGAAGCCCTCGAGGAACTGCTGGAAGCGCTCGGGACCGAACGCGATGATGAGCGAAAGGGCCCACGGCGGAGTCAACCGAATAACGGCCGCCCACCCAGCTCCAGAAGCCGAAGGCGTTCTCGGGGTTAATGCCGAACTCGGCCACGAGGTCGAGTGCGGTGGACACGGCCACGAAGTGCTTCTCGATGGCCTCCGCGTCCTGCTCGGCGGAACCGTCGATGGCGCCGGCGTCCTTGAGCGCGGCGAGCATCCATGCCTTGATCTCGCGCGCGTTGGTGAGCGTCTCGAGCGTCGTGAAGGTCTTGGAAACGATGATCACCAGCGTGGTCTCGGGGTCGAGGCCGCTGAGCTTCTCCGCCGCGTCGTTGGGATCGATGTTCGAGATGTAGCGGCAATCGATGCCGGCGTCGGCATAGGGCTTGAGCGCCTCGTAGACCATGACGGGACCGAGGTCGGAACCGCCGATGCCCACGGACACGACGTGCTCGATGCGCTTACCCGAGACGCCCTTCCATGCGCCGGAACGAACCTTCTCGGCAAAGGCGTACATGCGGTCGAGCACCTCGTGCACGTCGGCCACGACATCCTGGCCGTCGACGATGAGCGCGCCCTTCTCGCTCGCGGGACGGCGAAGCGCGGTGTGCAGCACGGCGCGGTCCTCGGTTGTGTTGATGTGGACGCCCGAGAACATCTCGTCACGGCGCTCCTCGACGCGCACGGCGCGGCCAAGGTCGGCGAGAAGCTTCACGGTCTCGTCGGTGATGAGGTTCTTCGAGAGGTCGAAGTGGAGGTCGCCCGCCTCGAAGGAGAGCTTGTTCACGCGGTCGGGGTCCGCGGCGAACCAATCCTTAAGGCTGATCCCCTCCTCTTCCAAGCGGTCGTGATGCTCCTTGAGCGCCTTCCATTCCGGTGTCTGGACTGCGTCGATCGGCGAGGGGACAGATGCCATAGCTTCCTCCTTGTTTGTGGCCGTAGCGCCCGCATGCGCGGACATTCCCTATTCTAGCGCAGCGCGCAGGGGCAGCGAACCGTGCACTCAGCCAGAAGGAGTTTTCTCATCTGCGAAACAGCTGTCCGCTCGATTTGCTATAGTCATGACATCAAGAAATAGAACGTATGTTTGCTATGAGTCGAACGGGAGTGCGAGGGAGGCGCCATGGACGAAGCAAGGGAGCGCGATGGTGAGCGCACCTACCTGTGCATCGACCTCAAGACGTTCTACGCCTCGGTCGAATGCATCGACCGAGGGCTCGACCCGTTCCTCACCAAGCTCGTGGTAGCCGACCCCACGCGCGGCGATACGACCATCTGCCTGGCCATATCGCCTGCCATGAAAGCGCTCGGCGTGCGCAACCGCTGCCGCATCTTCGAGATTCCGCGCGGGATCGAATACATCAAGGCCATGCCGCGCATGCGGCGCTATATGGAGGTGTCGGCGCGCATCTATGGCGTCTACCTGCGCTACGTAAGCCCCGACGACATCCATCCCTACTCCATCGACGAATGCTTCATCGATGCGACGCCCTACCTTAAGCTCTACGACATCGACGCGCGCAGCTTTGCCGAGAAGCTCATGTCCGAAGTGCGGCGCGACACGGGCGTCTGCGCTACAGCGGGCATCGGGCCGAACCTCTTCCTCGCCAAGGTGGCACTCGACATCACCGCCAAGCACGTGGCCGACAACATAGGCGTGCTCGACGAAGAGTCGTTCCGAGCGCAGATCTGGCCGCATCGGCCCATCACCGACATCTGGGGCATCGGCCCCGGCATCGCGGCGAGGCTCGCCAAGTACCACGTCTACGACCTTATGGGGGTCGCCGCGCTCGACGAGCAGATACTCTACCGCGAGTTCGGCGTCAATGCGGAGTACCTCATCGACCATGCCTTCGGCCGCGAGCCCACCACCATCGCAGAGATTCAAGCCTACCGCCCGGCGGCCTCGTCGTACGTGAACGGGCAGGTGCTGCCCTGCAACTATACGTTCGAAGAGGCCCACACCGTGCTCAAGGAGATGATCGATGCCTCGGTGCTCGAGCTCGTTGAACGCGGGCAGGTCACGAACCATATCTCGCTTTCGGTGGGCTATGCCGCAGGCGCGGGCGGCGCGACCACGGGCGACGGGCCGGCAAGCCCCTCGCGCGCCAACCCGGGCGACGTGTTCGTCGGCGAGCACGGCAAGCGCCGGCTGGGGCCGAAGGGCTACGGACACGCCGGCGGATCGCGCAAGCTCGCAGGCTTCACGAATTCATACCGCAAGCTCATGGCTGCCTTCGATGAACTGTGGAGTGAGCGCGTGAGCAAAGACGTTCCCATCAGGCGCATGAGCGTGGGGCTCGGCAACCTCGTTCCCGAGGAGTTCGCAACGATAGACCTCTTCACCGACGTGGCGGCCGATGAGCGCGAGCACGACCTACAGCGAGCCGTGCTCGCGGTGAAGGGCAAGTTCGGCAAGAACGCGCTCCTGCGCGGCATGAGCCTCACCGAGAAGGCCACGGCGCGCGAGCGCAACGAGCAGGTGGGAGGGCACCATGCATGATGGGCAACCGCCGCGCACGACCGCAAACGGGCGCGTCCGGGCCGACCGCGCGGCACAGTTCATGCCGTTTGCCGCGCTCCGCGGCTACTATGAGCTCCTGCACGAGGCCGCCCGGGTGCCCGAGCCCCGGCACGAGCTCACCGAAGAAGAGTCGCACGAGCTCTCGGCCGTCGTCCAGCGCGTGCGCAAGCGGCAGGTGGTGCGTGTGCGCTACTACGACCGCGATGCCTATACGGAGCTCACCGGCTGCGTGTCCCATATCGACCTCGCGGCCCGCAAGCTCTGGGTGGTAAAAACGCGCATTCCGCTCGACGACATCGTTCGTCTCGAAATACTCGAAGAGCCGTAGGACGAGTCGCGGCGCGCGAGCCTACGCGGCGAAGGGCCACTCCCCCGCTGCGAGCGCCTCGATCGCAGCCGCCACGGCATCGTCCTCGCAGCGCCCGATATGCCAGCGAGCAGCCGCGCTTGCCTCGGGTGTCGCGTTCCCCACGGCGACGGGATGCCCCGCGACGCGGAACATGGTCAAATCGTTGCCCGCATCGCCGAACACGACCGCCTCCTCAACAGAGATGCCCACATAATCGCAAAGGAACTGCAGGGCCGTACCCTTATTCCATCCCGCAGGCATGATGTTCAGATACCCCGCCATCGGGACGTCGAAATCGATGCCCTCAATCGAGCGGTTCAAACGCTCGCAGAACTCAACGGTGGCGGGCATGTCACGAGGCGCGAACACGTTGACCTTCAGTGCATCGAAATCCGGAAGGCACCCAAGCGGGCGGCAGGCCTTTGCGTAGCCCGGCATAACGGCGGCAAGGTCGCCAACGTCGCCGCAGCAAAGGTACGGGACCGTGCCATCGAAAGCGACGATTCCCGCTCCGGGCTCTTCGGCAAGAACGTCCACGAGCTGCTCCAGCGCGGCACGCGGCGGGCGCCGCTCGCAAATCTTCTCGCCCTCGTGATAGACCTCAAGGCCGTTCGTCGCAACGCAGGTGAGGCAGCACGAATCGTCGCCCGCAAAAAATGCGGGAATTTGACGGAGCCCGCGTCCGCTTGCAGGGCCAATGACGATCCCCGCCTCCCGCGCCGCATGGAAGGCCGCAACAGTCCGTGCCGAGACGCTCTTGCTTCCCGGGGGCATAATCGTTCCGTCGATATCACTCATGATGAGCCGAATGCGCTCCATAGGTTCCCTCCGTCTACGCGCCGCGCCATGATATCTGTTTCCATTATGACGCAGTCTGCGGCGTCTCGGATGCGAAGGGTAGCACCTTGGCACATCCGTCTCTCACACTTTCAACTTGGGGCAAGAATGTGTCGTTAAGGCGACGAATATGGGCCGATAACGGTACATTCGTGCCTAAGAATGAACGACGGGAACGGGCTTTCGCAAGCTGCCCCGTTCTTCTGGGTGCGGCAGGGCCGGCCGTCGTGCTACCCTCAAGGATGCCGGTGGGGCAAGCACGCCTCGGCCGGCGCCAAGTACGAATACCACGAGATGGGAGCCCCCATGAACGACTTCTCCTTTTACTCCCCCACGCGCATCGTCTTCGGCAAGAACGCACTCGAATCCATAGGCTCCGAGCTCGGCCGTATCGGCTGCACCAAGGCGCTCATCGTTTACGGCGAAGGCTCCGCCCGCGCTGCCGGCACGCTCGACCGCGTAGAGGCATCGCTCGATGCAGCCGGCATCGCCCACGTCGAGCTTGGTGGCGTGCGGCCCAACCCCGAAATCACGCTCGTTCGCGAGGGCATTGAGCTCGCGCGCCCCGAGAAGATCGACGTGATCGTGCCCGTGGGAGGCGGCTCGGTCATGGACACCGCCAAAGCCATCGCGCTCGGAGCGGTCTACGACGGCGACGTGTGGGACTTCTTCGTGCATCGCGCGGCGCCCACCGAGCGCATTCCCGTGGCAGCCGTTCCCACTCTCCCCGCCTCGGGCTCCGAGGCCTCGAATTCCTCGGTGATCAGCAACGACGCCGAGCACCTCAAATGCGGCATCAACACCGACCTCAACCGTCCCGTCGCCGCTTTCATGGACCCTGAGCTCACCTATACGCTGCCGCCCTACCAGACGGCCGCCGGCGCAGTCGACATCATCTCGCATGTCATGGAGCGCTTCTTCTCGGGCGAGCCCGCCGTGCCCGTGACCGACCACATCGCCTGCGGCATCATTCGCTCCGTCATCGAATGCGCCCCGCGCGCCCTGGCGCAGCCGGACGACTACGATGCCCGCGCGAATCTCATGTGGGCGGGCACCCTCGCCCACAACGGCCTCGCCGGATGCGGCGTCAACGTTCCCGGCAGCCGTGACGGAGACTGGACCTGCCATGGGCTCGAGCACGAGCTCTCGGCCCTCGACACGAGCATCACGCACGGTGCGGGCCTTGCGGTGATCTTCCCGGCATGGATGCGCTACGTGTGGCGCGAGCATCCCGAGCGCTTCCTCACCTTCGCGCACGAGGTCTTCGATATCGAGGCCGTGGACGGCTCCGACGAGGCCATCGAGGACGCCGTCACCGCAACGATCGATGAGCTCCAGGAATTCTTCGTCTCGCTCGGCATGCCTCGCACCCTGGGCGAGTTCGACGTACATGAAGACGATATCGAGCGCATGATCCCCGGCCTCACACTGAACCGCGGCGAAGTCTTCGGAAGCTTCAAGCAGCTCACGCTCGACGACGCGCGCGCCATCTATCGCAGCGCGCTGTAGCGCACCAGCCGCGCCATCCATCGCGGCCGCGCGATAGCGCATGCCGGCCCATGCGCCGCACCCATGCCCGGCCCGCCCTGCTCCACACGCCCCACCCGACATGCGATGCGCGAAGCGTGCAAACGGGGCCCGGATTATGCCGCTTCCGCGGACCAAAACGGCAAGATCTGGAACCCCGTTTCGGGATACGACCAGGGACGCCCTGCTTCGGGACGCGAAGCGGGGTACAACCACGCGTTGAAGTGTTGCCGGCGCATGGGCGCTCTGTCACGCTTGTGCTCCTGCATCACGATAGGGGGCCTTATGAGGAACATCTCGAGACGAGGCGTCTGCGCTGCACTCAGCCTTGGCGCGCTCAGCCTGGCAGGCTGCCAGAACATCGCCAACCAAAATGAGCCTGCGGACAATGTGCCGACGATCAGCGATTCCGCTGGAACGGACCACGCGGCAGACGAGCCCGTCGAGGAGCCGGAGGACACATCGTCTTCGGAGCCCCAGGGCACGGTCGAGCGCCTGCTCGCCACCATGACGCTCGAGCAAAAGGTGGCCCAACTCTTCCTCGTTACGCCCGAGCAGCTCACCGGCGTATCCAAAGCCACCGTCGCGGGCAGCAAGACCGAGCGCGCCCTGCAAGAGATTCCTGTAGGCGGCCTCGTGTATTTCAAGCAAAACATCGTCGAGACGACCCAGACGCTCGACCTCATCTCCGGCACGCGCGAGCTTTGCTGTGCGGCGGGCGCCGGAATCGCCCCGTTCCTCGGCGTCGACGAGGAAGGTGGACCGCTTGTCGCGCGCGTCGCCAACTCCGGCGCCTTCGATGTTGAGCGCTTCCCCAACATGGCCGACGTGGGAGCCAGCGGCGATCCGGTACACGCCGCGCGCGTAGGAACATCGATTGGGTCCTACCTGCACGAGATCGGCTTCAACCTCGATTTTGCCCCGGTAGCGGACGTGCTCACCAACCCGGAGAACACCGCCATCGGCAAGCGATCGTTCGGATCCGACCCGGACTTGGTGGCCCAGATGGTTGGGGCAGAGGTTGCCGCGATGCTCGAAACGGGCACGCTGCCCTGCGTTAAGCACTTTCCCGGACATGGCGATACGGCGGGCGACTCGCATACCGGTGCCGTTTATGCCGAGCGCACGCGCGACGAGATCGAATCATGCGAGTTCGAGCCGTTCCGTGCGGCTATCGATGCCGGCTGCCCCATGGTCATGGTTGGACACATCGAGACGCCCAACTTCGCGGCAGACGGCCTGCCCGCATCGCTTTCGCGCGTCATGATGCACGACGTCCTCCGCGAAGAGCTCGGCTTCGACGGCGTCATCATCTCGGATTCATTCGCCATGGGAGCCATCACCGAGAACTACGAGCCAGCCGATGCCGCAGTCCGTTTCTTCGCTGCAGGCGGCGATGTCCTGCTCATGACCCCCGACCTTCATGCTGCCCATCAAGGCGTGCTCAACGCCATCGCCACGGGCTCGCTCACACAGGAGCGCATCGACGATAGCGTCCGGCGCGTGCTCACGGTGAAACAGAGGGCGGGAATCATCGCCTAGATAAGAACTGATCTGGGTGACCCGGAGCCGAGCCGGGCACCCCGCTGCTCCTGCGACCAGAAGTGCGAGCTCGGCCCGACTTTGTGCAGAGCTCGCGATGAGAGCCGAGACGGCGGGCTTGCAACTCACGCCGCAAGCCCGCGCAGAAGCCTGATCTCCGCTGCGTAGCCGGCAAGTTCGTTCGGCGTCTCAAGAATGAACGGCAAATCACGAAGAGCCGGATGGCGCGTCACGGCGGCGAAAACACCTAAGCCTCCACCAAGCTCCTCGCACCCGAGGTACCCATCCCCGATGCGCTCATGACGGTCCTTGTGCGAGCCGCAAGGGTTTTTTGGAATCATTCACGTGCACGGCGCATAATCGCTCGAGCCCAACGACCTGGTCGAATTCCCTCAGCACTCCATCGAGGTCATGGATGATATCGTAGCCCGCATCGCTCACGTGGCACGTATCGAGGCAAACACCTAGGTTCCCGGCAAGCTCCGGACGGCGCTCCTCAACGAGCTCGATAATGCGGGCGAGGTCCTCGAAGCGCCCGCCCACCTCGGTTCCCTTGCCCGCCATGGTCTCGAGCAGCACGCGCGTGCTCTGCCCCTCGAACATGATGTGGCCGAGTGCCTCGGCTATGCGCTCGATGCCCCGCTCCATCCCCTGCCCCACATGCGCGCCGGGGTGAAAGTTGTAGAACGTGCCCGGAAGAAGCTCGAGCCGCTCGAGGTCCTCGCGCATGCCCTCGAGCGCGAACTCCCGTGCGCGCTCCTTCGCCGAGCATAGGTTGTAGGTATAGGGAGCGTGCGCCACGAGCGGGCCGAACGCATGCTCGCGCGCGATGCGCCGAAGCTCCGCGACATCATCGGGATCCGGCGCCTTTGCCGTGCCGCCGCGCGGGTTGCGCGTGAAGAACGCGAAGGTATTTGCCCCGATCTGGAGCGCCGTCCTTCCCATGGCCGCGTACCCCCGCGAAATCGACAGATGGCATCCGATCGTGAGCATGGAATTCCTCCTCATCGCCTCTCATGATGAGGCATGATACCCGAATGGGAGGGCATTCGAGCGCGTCGCCGTGCCGGGCACGTAGCCTCAAGACGCTCGTCGCAACCCTCTCCGAACGCGCTCACCCCTTCCGGCGGGCGATGAGCTTGAGCGCGGTGCCGAGCGGGCCCGGGGTGAGCCGGCGCTGCACATCGAGCAGGCGATCGGGAATCTCGATATGCTGCGGGCAATGCGAAAGACACGCCCCGCAGCGCACGCAATTGCTCGCAAGCTTGGGAGAACCTGTGCGCACCGCCGATGCCGTGAAGTATTGCGAAACGCCGGTGAACCAGCTGTGGGCGAACGACGCGTTGTACGCGGCGAAGCACCCGGGAATGTTGATGCCCCGGGGGCAGGGCATGCAGTAGTTACAGCCGGTGCAGGGCACACGGTTCGAGCGCTCAAACACCTGCAGAACGCGCGCCACGGCCTCGTGCTGCGCCGCTGAAAGCGCACCCGGAAGCGCGGCGGTCGCGATGCGCGCGTTCTCGTCCACCATCTCGGGGGAAGTCATTCCCGAGAGCACCATCGTGACCTCGGGATGGTCCCACACCCACGAGAGGCCCCAGGCGGCAGGCGTCGTGAGCTCGACCGCACCCGGCCCCTCGCCCACCATGCGGTCGACAGCCTGATCAAAGATGCGGCGCGCGGAGGCGGGGAGCTTCCCGGCAAGCCGCCCACCGAGAAGCGGCTCCATCACGAAGACCGCGAGTCCGCGTCCGGCAGCGGCGACGAGCCCCGCCGTCCCCGCTTGATAGCGCTCGTTCGCATAGTTGTACTGAATCTGGCAAAAATCCCAGTCGTAAGCGTCGAGCACGAGGGAAAAATCGCCCGCGCTACCGTGATAGGAGAACCCGATGGCCCCGATCCGCCCCGCCGCCTTCTGGCGAGCAATCCATGCCTCGATGCCGAGGCCGACAAGCCGCGTCCACTGAGCCGGGCTCGTGATGTTGTGGATGAGGTAATAATCGATGCGATCCGTTCGCAGGCGGCGCAGCTGCTCGTTGAAGATGCGATCGAGGTCCGCCTCGTCCTTGCACGACGCATGGGGAAGCTTGGTCGCGAGAAACACTTGGTCGCGCAGGCCCAGGTGCTCGAGCGCCGCGCCCACCACGGCCTCGTTTCCCGGATACAGATATGCCGTGTCGAGATAGTTGACGCCGCGCTCGACGGCGCGCGCAATGATGGCCTCTGCCCGGCGCTGGTCGGGCCTGCCGGGAACGCTGCCCGGAAACCGCATGCAGCCGAGCCCTAAACCGAGAGCCTGCGTCCGGTCCTGGGGTCAACTCGATACTGCATGGCGCTCCTCCTGGCTACGAATCCGTCGCAGCCAGTATAGCAACACAACCGCCCATCAAACGCCCGGTGATGGCGGCCAGCGGGATCACGCCTCGCGCGCCTCGTCCATGAGGAGCTCGCTCTTTCGCTCGAGCTCGCGAACGACCTCGGATGCGGCAAAGGCCGCCACTGCACCCAGCACCATAAGAAGCACCGCCGCCATTTCGCCCATTCCAACCTCCCCGCCACCGCAGGGCGCCCAGGCCCTGGAGCCCCATGCGGAAAATGCGTTACGCGCTTTGAAAACCTCGTCAACAACCATAGAATCGATGGGGCAATGGCGCGCAAAGCGCGTGTAAGCGAACGGAAAAGAAGAGATATCGGCTCGAATGAAAGCGGGCAACTCGCGGAAAAGCGCGCAGCCGCCCGATACACGCATCGATCCGAATAGAGGCAGAAAAGAGGACGGCGTGAAGGTGACCATTTATACCGATGGATCCGCCCGCGGAAATCCCGGCAACGGTGGCTACGGCGCCGTGCTCTCGTTCACCAACAGCCAGGGGCAAACCTTCACGCGCGAGCTGTCCGGTGGCTTCGAGCGCACCACCAACAACCGCATGGAGCTTCTCGCCGCCATCATGGCGCTCGAGACGCTGAACCGCCCCTGCGAGGTCGAGCTGCACTCGGATTCCCAATACCTCGTCAATGCCTTCAACAAGCACTGGATCGAGGGCTGGCAGCGCCGTGGCTGGAAGACGGCAGCCAAGAAGCCCGTTAAGAACATCGATCTTTGGCAGCGCCTCCTTGCCGCTATGGAGCCCCATCGGGTCTCATTCGTCTGGGTCAAGGGCCATGCGGGGCATGAACTCAACGAACGCTGCGATGAGCTCGCCACGACGGCTGCCGATTCCGGCAACCTCCTCATCGATACCGGCTTCACCGACGCCGACTAGCTCTTCGAGACCATACCGAATGGGGCCAGCTCCCCTTTGCTCTTAGGGAAACGCTGATTATGGGGTGCCGGAGGCATCCTCCCCGTCATGGTTTCAACTTTTGGGCACTTCCCCGCGCGGCGGGCGGGCACGGGCGAACGAGGGGAAGGAAAAGGCGCAGCTCAGGCGGCCGGCGCCCTCCCGGATGCGGCGCGGCTACCCGGACCCTCCTCCCCGAAGTGCCCAAAAGCTGAAATCGCGATCGCCCGAAGGCAAAATCAGCGCTTCCCTATCAGCCGTGGCTGCGCAATAGCTCACGCACGTGAAGCGATGTGCTCCACCTGACGATTCGCGAGTACAATACCCTCAAGCGAGTACGGTTGCGGTGAGGGTCGCCGGATGCTCCGCCCCGACGAGCTCCGCAGCGTGGGACAGCCTGGTTGCCCGACGCGAGGACCGCCCGAGCCGGGTCCGAACATCCCGACCGCCCGTCCGCGAAGCCACGACAGATAGGAGCCCCATGCGCATCGCAACTATCGGAACCAGCGCCATCACCAGCGATTTCATCGAAGAGATCAACGCGAGCGACCGCGCCGTGTTCGTCGGCACGCTTTCGCGCGACCTCGAGCGCGCAAAGGCATTCACCGAGGCGCGCGGCGGCTCATGCCCCTTCACCGAGCTCGAGGATCTCGCCGCCAGCAACGAGGTAGATGCCGTGTATCTCGGAAGCCCCAACGCACTCCACGCGTCGCAGGCCCTCGCCTGCATCGCGGGCGGCAAGCACGTGATCGTCGAGAAGCCGCTGGGCGCGAACGAGCGCGAGGCACGCGCCGTGTTCGATGCCGCCGAGAAGGCCGGCGTCGTGGTACTCGAAGCCATGCGCCCCCTGCACGACCCCGCCTTCGTTGCCGTGCGCGACCTTATGCGCAACCTGGGCCGCATTCGCCGCGCCGATCTTCATTTTGGCAAGTATTCATCTCGCTACGACGAAATTCTCGCCGGGAAGCACACCAACATCTTCGATTGCGCGATGGCCACCGGCTCCCTCATGGATATCGGTGTCTACACCGTCGAGCCGCTTATCGAGCTCTTCGGCGCGCCCGAATCCGTTCTCGCGGCTCCCGTTCTCCTCGATGAGGAAACTCGCGGCCTCACCCATGGCCCCCTCGATGGATCGGGAGTCATCATCGCCCGCTATGCCGACTTCGTAGCAACGCTCCACTTCTCCAAGATCACCAACGATCGCCTGCCGTCGCAAATCGAGAGCGAGACCGCGACGCTCACCTTCGACGGCATCTCGGTACCCACATGGGCCCGCGTCGAGCATCGGGGCACCGCGGTGCGTGCGGCGGCGAAGCAGGTGCATGTCGAAGAGGGCGCCCGCACGGAGGACCTCGAGCTTCCGCAGGTGCCTAACACCATGGTTTACGAGCTCAGTGATTTTTGCGATGCGGTCGATGCGGTTCAAGCAGGTTCCGACCCGCTCGACGCGCCGGCAGGCCCCTTCGGGAACGTTCGGCACTATCGCGACGTCACGCTGGCATCTCTCGCCCTCATGGACGAGGCGCGCCGCCAGATGGGCGTGTCCTTCCCCGCCGACGCGCTGGCAAGCGATGCGCCCGAAGCAGGCGAACGATAGCGAGCGAAGGGAGCGCACGATGGGTATCATCGACCGCATCCGCGCCTATGCAGGGCAAGGCGGGAGCGACGCGGAGCGCGCAGGCGGTCCTTCAGGCAGCGCCGCCCCAAGCAGCCAGCGCAGCCCCCTAGAACTCTGCACCATCAAGGAGCTTCAGAGGGCGCTCGCCCAAGACGGCGGCGCGCCGGTCCGCTATCGCTTCCTCTTCACGGGCAACGTGCAGGGCGTGGGATTCCGCTGGACCAACCAGGGAACGGCCAGGGAGCTCGGACTGACGGGCTGGGTCCTCAACCTGAACGACGGATCGGTCGAAATGGAGATCCAGGGCCCAAGCGGCGCCATCATCAAGCACCTCGACACCGTCCACGCCTATTACTCCCGCATGCGCTGCCGCGTCTGGCTCACCGAGGCGCAGGCGCTTGACGTCCAAAGCAACGAAACCGGCTTCTCCGTGCGTTATTAGTGGGCACCTTGCGGTGCACGTGTAAATGTTAGTAATATACTCATATACAATGACGTGCGCGGATGCTGCGCCGGCACGTCAGTCTTGTAGTTGCGGCCGCACGCACCCGCCGAGCCGCGGCCGCACGCCAGCCTGGTAGCCGCGGCCGCACGCACCCGCCGAGCCGCGGCCGCACGCCAGCCTGGTAGCCGCGGCCGCACGCACCCGCCGAGCCGCGTTTCGCGCCGCTGTGTGCGCGCAACAGGGCAAACCCGCGCAGCGCACGTCGCGCAGAAGCGCGAGCAACCACGACGGCAAGGAGGCTCCGATGGCCGTACAGCGACGCAATACCCGGCAGCGCCGGCTCGTCCTCGATGCCGTTCGAGCCCTGCACAACGGCCATCCCACCGCCGACGATGTGTTCGTCGAGGTCCGGCGCCACGACGGCCGCATCAGCCGGGGAACGGTATATCGCAACCTCTCGCTGCTCTCCGACGAGGGCATGATCCAGCAGCTTAAAACACCGGGTGGAAGTCGTTTCGACGACCGCTGCGACCACCATGCCCATCTTATCTGCACGTCGTGTGGTACCGTGAGCGACCTCGACCTCCCCTACGATGCCGGCGCAGACACCGGCTGCGCCCGTTCGACAGGCTATGCAGAAGTCTCGCACTATACGTTTTTCGAGGGGCTCTGCCCCGCCTGTCAAACCCGGGAAGCGTAATTCCAACCCTGACGGGTACCCCTAGCCTCGTCCGGCGCAGACGGCTGGGCACCCCTAGTCTCATCCGGCGCAGACGGCTGAACGCCCCTAACCTCTTCGCCCAGTTCGACGCCCGCCTCGACGCCCCTCATCTCGTCCGGCCGGGCCTGGTCCCATTTCACGAAACGGAACCCGGCGCGGCCGGCTTGCCTTACCCATGCCTGATACAAGGCGGAGTCTACGCCTCGGCAACCTCGACGAGCTCGATGTCGAAGGTGAGGTCCTTGCCTGCGAGCTCGTGATTCGCATCGAGCACCACGCCCGTCTCGTCTACCTTGATCACCGTCGCGGGCACGGGCTGGCCCGAGGGTGTCTGCAGGAAGAGCTTGTCCCCCGCATTGATCTGCTCGATATTGGGCACCTGGTTAGCAGGGAACGTAAGAATGAGGTCGTCGCGGCGCTCGCCGTATGCCTCGGCGGCGGGGATGCGCACGGTCTTCTTCTCCCCTTCCTGCATATCGACCACAGCTGCATCGAAGCCAGCGATCATCTGGCCGGCGCCGCAGACGAACTCAAGGGTTTCCCCGCGGTCGTAGGAGCTGTCAAACTGCGTGCCGTCATCGAGGGTACCGCGATAATGAACGCGAAGCTTCTTACCGGTATTGGACATCGTTCCTCATTTCTTTCGTGCGCCCGGCAATCGTGCCGCATGGCGCGTTGACACTAAACTGGCGCGGAATGGCCGAGGCGAACCGCGGCGCCATCTTCGCGCAGACGAGCAAGCGGCCGATGCGCCGCAGCCGCTGATGTGCCGCAAAGCAGACGCCGCAGCCGTACCTTATGCGACTCCCTCAAGCTCCGCGTCGATGAGCTCAGCGAGTACCTCGTCAAGCTCGTGGCCCGCCACACGCATCATCTGCGGGAAACGCGAGTAGTACGTCATGCCAGGCGTCGAGTTGACCTCGTTGAACACCACTTCGCCCTCGGGCGTTACGAAAAGGTCGACGCGCGCGAAACCGGAGCAGCCGAGCGCCTCATACACCGTGCGGCCTGCGGCGCGCACGCGCGCCAGCACGTCGTCGGGAAGGTCCGCAGGGCAGCGCAACTCGGTATTCGCACCAGGATCCTTCTCGAGATGGATGCGGAAGAAGCCATCGCCCTGGATGACGATTTCGTCGACGGCGCCCATCTTCGTTCCGCGTACCGCGTCGCCCACGACCGCGCAACCCACCTCGATGCCCTGGATGGCCTCCTCGATGGCAACCTTCTCATCGAGCGCGAAAGCGGCCTCTAGCGCCGTGCGGTACGACGCCTCGTCCGATGCCTTGGAAACGCCGATGGACGAACCGCCGCGAGCGGGCTTCACGAAGACGGGGAACCCGCCGCAGCGCTCCACCGCCGCGTGGCATTCCTCATCGGAAGCGCCGCGATACAGCACCTCGCACAACGGAGAGCGCACACCCGCCGCCGCAGCGAGCCGATGGGCGGCGTCTTTATCCATGCACACCGCAGAGGCGAGCACGCCGCAGCCCACGTACGGAACGCCGCACGCCTCGAGCGCACCCTGAACGGTGCCGTCCTCGCCGCCCTGGCCGTGGAGCACGGGGAGCGCTACATCGACCTTGAGCTGGCATGCGCCCTCCTCGGCGAGCTCGATAAAACCGCCCCGCGCACTCTCGCCGCGACCCGGCAGGAGCGCCACCGGCTCCACATCGTGGCCCTCCCAGGCACCGGAGACGATATCCTCGACATCGCCCGTGTAGTGCAACCATGTGCCATCCCGCGTGATGCCGATGAGAACCGGGCGAAACCGGTCGCGCGGAAGCTGCGCGATGACGTTGTCTGCAGATTTAAGCGATATATCGTGTTCGGTGGAAATGCCGCCGAAGATGATCGCAACGTCGACCATGAGGCTCCCTCCTCCGCGCACGCGGCGCGGCGTCGTACCGAATGAGCAGGCACCAGTATAGGCGAGGCAAGACACCGTTCCGGCGTGGTAAAAGCGACTCCACGCCGTCCCCGCGAGCGCACGGAGAATACTGAGGTCTCAGGAGGCGTACGAACAATGCCGCGCTACCACGGGAATATGGGCAATGCCGTTCACGCACGCGCGCCGGGCGAGCATGCATGCAGACGCTAGCCGCGGGGAGTTCTCGGGCGGGATTTCGCCATGAAGGACGCTCTCGGGCAGCGATTCTCATTACGGGACTTTACGGGCAGCGATTCGCCATGCGGGGCGCCCTCGGGCGGAATTACGCTGCAGGACTTTGCCGGGCGATAATCTGCCATGTGGGACACTCTCGGGCGATAATCCGCCATATTCCATGCCTCAGATGGCGAACTATTGCCCAAGAACGGCGGATGCGTCCGAATATCACCCGGAAAGAGCAAGCATGGGGAAATCCCGCCTAAAAACGGCAAGTGTGCTCGAAGTATCCGCAACTCATTTTCGGCGCCCATGCTCTACCATACTGAAGACCCATCCGCGAAGGAGGCACCTTGACCGCGCACGCACGCAAGACACCCGGCAGCAACGTCGCAAGCCCGAAGACGGCTGGTGCCGCTAGCTTCATCCTGAACGTTGACACGCCTGCCGGCGCCATCGCGGTCACGGTGGCCCGGAAGCGCGTGAGAAATCTCAACCTACGCGTCCGAGGTGATGGAAGCGTTGTCGCAAGCATTCCACTCCACACGAGCGCGACGCGGGCGCAGGCGTTCCTCGACCGGCGAGCCTCGTGGATCGCCCAGCATGTGCTGCGCCATCGCGAACAAGCAGAATTGGAACGCGACACCACGCATGCACCGAGCACCATCCCCTTGTGGGGCGAGCTCGTCTCGTCCGAGAAGGCGTTCGGATCCGCCCTCCCGCCGGAAAGCGCCGCCGCCGAAGCAGAGGACCTCGTTGCAGAGCTCTACCGGCAGGAAGTGAAACGGGCGCTACCCGCCGTCGCAGAGCATCTGGAGCACCAGATGGGTGTTCACGCCAGCCGATGGCAGGTGCGCGCCATGAAGACTCGCTGGGGCTCCTGCACGCCGCGCACCAGGGCCATTCGCATCAATGCGCGCCTTGCGGCGTATCCGCCCTCATGCTTGGAATTCGTTGTTGCCCACGAGCTCTGCCACCTCATGGAACCGAGCCACAACCAGCGCTTTCATACGCTGCTCGATATCTACTGCCCCGAGAATCGCGCAATCGCCTCCCTGCTCAAAAAGCCCGCGCGAGCCGCAGCGCGTCCGCAGGCATAGGCCGCGAGGAAGCACGCGCCTGCGGCGAGACACCTGCACCCGCAACGAGACGACCGTGCGGCAAAGGGACGGCCGCTCCCAGCAGTTGAAACCTAGCGCGCCATGGCTTTTGCATAGGGATTACTGGCTACTCGCCGCATCTCCAAAAACCTACCGACTCGAGGTGCGTATTTCATTATCAATGCAACTCATCTACCTGCGAGAATATTGAGTATCCGCAGCTAGATGTGTTGCAGCGTTCGAGGCTCGAGTCGGAAGGTTTTCTGAACGCTCCGAGTAGGGCCGGATTTGCATGATATTCCATGCATAAAAATGACCCCATCCCGTATCGAATGGGGCCTTCTCACCATCAATCGCAACGCCGCAGCCGCCCTCAGAGCGCGTACGAGCGGGCAACAGCGCCGCCAAAGCGCCAAAGCCGCTCAGACTGCGATGCCCTTAGCGCGTGCGCTCGATTTCGACGCCGACGCTCTTCAGCGGCAGACCAATGGGCGCCCACGGCTTCTCGATGGTAAGTCGCACTGCAAGAAGCTCCGGATGCTTGTGCAACAGCTCGTCCGCAAGATGCTCCGCCGCCGCTTCGATAAGCTTGAACGTGTGGCTGCGCAGATAGGCGTCGATCTCATGGCACACCTCGCCGTAGTGAATCGATTCACCTAGGTCGTCGGTCTCCCCTGCCCTGCGCAGGCTGGCAAAGAGCGTCGCCGACACGATGAATTTCTGGCCGAGCGCCGTCTCCTCGGGATAGACGCCGTGATTTGCAAACACCTCCAACCCGGAGATGATGATCTTGTCCGCATGCTCAAGCTGGCCTGGCTCGAGATTTGCGAGCGCACGCCGCGTGGCAGGCAATCCTGCTCCGCTACGCTGGGCAAGCGTGGTCTCCTCGCCGCGCGAGGTATCTTCCGGAAGATGCTTCTGCGTCATAGTAATCGCTTCCTTCGTCGTGTTCTTCCACGCTTCTCTATACCCAATACCGAGCGGAATGAACTGGCCCGCGGGAACATAGTTGAAACGGAATCACCCGGTGTCTGTGATTCACATGAAGCAGAATCACCCGGTGTCTACGATTCACGCAGGTATTCAGATGAGCGGCACGAGGTTCTTCTTGGAATCAGGCCAGGTGCAGGCAGCGCGAACCTCGGCGGGGCAAGCGAAACAGGCGCGTGAGGCCTTGTCCGCTTGGAACAGCAGGCGCTCCAGCTGGCTTGCATCCGGGCGAAGGCGCCGATGCCCGCGGATGGCGAGACACATCTGGTCGACGTCATCGGGGGCAAAGCGCGTGTCAGGCGGCGCGCTCTCCAAGATCTTGCGTGCCAGACGCTCGCCTGCCACCTCATGGGGCTCGCCGCCCGCATACTGCCCGGCCTTACCCACGTCGTGCAGCAGGGCCGTCGCATACACGACCTCGCGAGAGAATCCCAGCCCCTGCTCCAGATTCAGAATCCGCATGATGCGGGCCGTATCCAGCAGATGCTGTATGCCGTGGCGACAGAATGGCCGGTCGCGCTCGAGCTCTTCCAACCGGGCAAGCTCCCGCTGAAACACCGGGTGTTCCCACACCGCCCGCACGCGGGTCATCTCGTGAAGTCCTATCTTATGGGGGATTGCCTCATCCATACGTCCTCCGTTCGTCGCCAGCTCCATGCTAGCGGGAGAACACGCAAGCGTGAAGAGGCCCGCTTTAGGATGCAAGGACGGAAAGCTGCAACGATGTTCGGGCATTCGATAGTTGGCGCGCCGCATCCAGACGGCACCGCGAGCGCGCTGGCAGGCTCCCTACATGCTGTGCGTCGCGTATACCTGCTCATCCTGCCAGAGCTCGACAGCTTCGGCGAGGGAGCAGCCGCGCTCTGCCGCCGCGGCGCGCGTGGCATTGAGATCGATGAGGCGCTGGTTGGAAGACCCGCGGAAACGAAGCGAGATGTCATAGAGATCTTGCACAAACGGCCCATCAACAAGAATATCGATGCAGCCGAGCAGGCGCTCCGTCACCGCCGTATGATGCTTGCCGTCTGGCATGAGCTCGTCGAGCGTATCGCCCGTGAAGCACCAGATGGTCTTTTCTGGCGAGCCATCCGGTCGCACCTCGCGCGGAAAGCACTTGCGCACGCGCTCGACGAAGCCGACGAGCCCCTCCTGGTTCTCCGGCTCCATGGGTTCGCCACCGAGAATGGTCAAGCCCTCGCAGAACGGATGATCCAAGCTCTCGATGATCTTGTCTTCGACCTCCTGCGTGAAAGGCTTGCCAGCAAGGAAGCTCCAAGCGCCGGAATTGAAGCACCCAGGGCACCCGCGACGGCACCCGCTCACGAAGAGCGACGTTCGCACACCCTCGCCGTTGGCGATATCGAAGTATTTAATCTCGGCGTAGTTCATCGCTCCCCCTCCGTCGGGGCGCGGGCATATCATCCCGTGCTCAGACATACTCGAAAGCCTGGCTTGCGCCAGGCTTTCTGCGCAACTGCGCGCGGGATGATATGCCCGCGCCCCAGCGCGCTGACCTGGCCTCGCGGCTGTAGCGAGCGCGGCGGAATCGCTCTCGCAGCTCGTCACCCCGTTGTGGCTCGTCTTTAGGACACCATTGTACGGCTCCAAATACGGGCTATACGCTTACAGCCAATACCCCCTACTAACCCACGTCGCCGGTTCAGCATCTCTCCCTGTTGAGCAGATGCTGAACCATCCGGCGGGCCGAGGAGATTCACCACGCTGCTGCGCCGTCAACGTTGTGGCGGGCTTGCCGGCTTATCGTCCCGCGCGCAGTTTCGCAGGAGCATCGGCTCTGCCGATGCTCCGAGAATGTCTGAGCACGGGATGATATGCCGGCAAGCCCGCCCCGTACCCTTTACAGATGCAGCACGCGGTCGCGAATCTCTTCGGTGCGCCCCTGGTTCCAGAACTGCGTTCCGATGTAGCCGCAGGTGCGCCGCGCCACGTTCATCTTCTCCTGATCGCGGTTATGGCAGTTCGGGCACTCCCAAACGAGCTTGCCATCGTCCTCGACGATACGAATCTCGCCGTCGTAGCCGCACACCTGGCAGTAATCGCTCTTGGTGTTGAGCTCCGCGTACATGATGTTCTCGTAGATGTACTGCATCACGCGGATGACGGCCTTGAGGTTGTCCTGCATGTTGGGAACCTCGACGTAGGAGATGGCGCCACCAGGGCTGAGCGCCTGGAACTCGCTCTCGAACTGGAGCTTATCGAAGGCGTCGATCTCCTCGCTCACGTGCACGTGATAGCTGTTGGTGATATAGCCCTTATCCGTCACGCCGGGGATGATGCCAAAGCGGCGCTGCAGGCACTTTGCGAACTTGTACGTGGTGCTCTCGAGAGGCGTGCCGTAAATGGAGTAGTCGATGTCCTCCGCGGCCTTCCATTCAGCGCACTTGTCGTTCATATGCTGCATGACCGAGAGCGCAAAGCCCTTGCCGCGCTCATCGGTATGGCTCGCGCCGGTCATGTACTTCACACACTCGTAAAGGCCCGCATAGCCAAGCGAGATCGTAGAGTAGCCGCCATAGAGCAGCTTGTCGATGGTCTCGCCTTTATCGAGGCGCGCGAGGGCGCCGTACTGCCACAGAATCGGCGCGGCATCGGAGAGCGTGCCCTTCAGGCGCTCGTGACGGCAGCGCAGGGCCTTATGGCAGAGCTCCAGGCGCTCATCGAAGATCTCCCAGAACTTCTCGGCATCGCCGCCGGAGGAAAGCGCCACGTCCGGGAGGTTGATGGTCACGACACCCTGGTTGAAGCGACCGTAGTACTTGGGTTTTCCCGGCTCGTAGTTCTTGGCACGGGCAACGTTGTCGTAGCCGTTGCCCGAGCGATCCGGCGTGAGGAAGCTGCGGCAGCCCATGCAGGTGTAGACGTCGCCCTCGCCCGGCTTCTCACCCTTCGACAATTTGAGCTCGCGCATCTTCTTGGCGGAGATGTAATCGGGTACCATGCGCTTGGCCGTGCACTTGGCAGCAAGCTGCGTGAGGTAGAAGTAGGGGCTCCCCTCGTAGACGTTGTCCTCGTCGAGCACGTAGATGAGCTTGGGGAACGCCGGGGTGATCCACACACCCTGCTCGTTCTTCACGCCCTCGTAGCGCTGACGGAGCGTCTCCTCGATGATCATGGCGAGGTCGTGCTTCTCGGCCTCGTTGCGGGCTTCGCCGAGATACATGAACACGGTCACGAAGGGTGCCTGGCCGTTCGTGGTCATTAGGGTCACGACCTGATACTGGATGGTCTGCACGCCACGGCGGATCTCGTCGCGCAGGCGCTCTTCGACCACCTGCGAGACCTTGTCCTCGCTGGCATCGACGCCGAGCTCCGCAAGCTCCGCCTCCACCTGGCGGCGAATCTTCTGACGGCTCACCTCGACGAACGGCGCGAGGTGCGTGAGCGAGATGGACTGGCCACCGTACTGGCAGCTCGCCACCTGCGCGATGATCTGCGTGGCGATGTTGCAGGCCGTCGAGAAGCTATGCGGGCGCTCGATGAGCGTGCCGGAGATGACGGTGCCGTTCTGCAGCATGTCCTCGAGGTTCACGAGATCGCAGTTGTGCATGTGCTGGGCGAAATAGTCCGAATCATGGAAGTGGATGAGGCCCTCGTTGTGCGCCTGCACCACGTCCTGCGGCAGCAGCACGCGCTGGGTGAGGTCCTTGGACACCTCGCCCGCCATGTAATCGCGCTGCACGGAGTTCACCGTGGGGTTCTTGTTGGAGTTCTCCTGCTTGACCTCTTCGTTGTTGCACTCGATGAGCGAGAGGATCTTGTCGTCGGTGGTGTTCTTGGTGCGCTTCAGCCCCTGCACGTAGCGGTAGATGATGTACTTGCGGGCGACCTCGAACTTATCGAGCTTCATGAGCTCGTCTTCGACCATATCCTGGATCTCTTCGACGGCGACCGTGTGCCCGGCGTTCTCGCACGCCTCTGCCACGTTCTGCGACGCATAGACGACCTGGCGCTCGGTGAGGCGATCGGATTCCTGCACGTCCTTGTTGGCTGCACGGATGGCGTTCTCGATCTTGGTGATGTCGAAAGCGACTTCGACGCCGCTGCGCTTGATGATCTTCATGAGAAACCTTTCTGGTAATGAGCGCTACCTATCTTACGTCAGGTTTTCTCACTACATCGTGTGGAGTTTTGTAGACGGCATACTACATATTGTGTTTATGCAGGTCAGCATAAATGGCTTATTTTCAGACGCATTACCCACGGCGAACACAGGAACGGGGGTCACAAATTCGCCTAACTCCCCCACCTGCGGTTGCGCTCGCGCGGCCCATCAACCATTCGTGGATGCCACTCCACAAGTTGCGGCGCCCACGATTCGGCGAACGGCACCTGGCGTCTCTTGACCAAGATGTTGTGTTTGACGGATGCGCAGACAACGTCGATGTGTGGCAGCGCGAGTGCGCGGGTACAAGCTGGACAGCGCGCATGGGGCGCGCGTTGCGAGAGAGGATTTCCATGGCACGCATCTTCAACAGCCCAAGCAAGTATATCCAGGGTCCCGACGCTCTTGCCGAGCTCGCGAGCCACATCGAGCCACTGGGCCAAGCTGCGCTCGCGATCGCCACGAGCACGGGCATCGAGCGCGTCGGCGCGAAAATCGAGGGCGGCTTTGAGCACTCGAGCGCCACGATCACCTTCGAATCGTTCGGCGGAGAGTGCTCGGACACCGAGATCGACCGCATCGCGCAAGCCGCCAAGGCCGCCGGAGCCGATGTCATCGTGGGCGTCGGCGGCGGCAAGGTGCTCGACACCGCCAAGGCCGTAGCGTACAAGCTCGGTGTCCCGGTGGTGGTCTGCCCCACCATCGCCTCCTCCGATGCGCCGTGCAGCGCGCTCTCGGTCATCTACACGGAAGACGGCGTCTTCGATCGCTACCTCTTCCTGCCCGCCAACCCCGATATCGTGCTCATGGATACGACGGTGATCGCGGCCTCGCCGGTACGCCTTACGGTCTCCGGCATGGGCGACGCGCTCGCCACGTACTTCGAGGCGCGCGCCTGCGTTGAGAGCGAGGCCGATACCTGCGCCGGCGGCAAGGCGACGAGCGCCGCGCTCGCTCTGGCCAAGCTCTGCTTCGACACGCTCATGGCAGACGGCGTGAAGGCCAAGGTCGCACTCGAAGCAGGCTGCGCCACCCCCGCCGTCGAGCACGTTATCGAGGCGAATACGCTGCTCTCGGGCATCGGCTTCGAGAGCTGCGGCCTCGCTGCGGCGCATGCCATCCACAACGGCATGACGCAGCTGCCCGAAACCCATGCCCGCTATCACGGAGAAAAGGTCGCGTTCGGCACGATCGTGCAGCTCGTGCTCGAGAACGCCCCGACCGAGAAGCTCGAGGAAGTGCTCGGCTTCTGCATGGAGGTAGGACTTCCCACCACACTCGAAGATCTGGGCGTCGAGGACATCTCGCGCGAGCGGATCATGGCGGTGGCGGAAAGCGCCTGCGCGCCCACGGACACCATGGGCAACATGCCCTTTGCGGTGACGCCGCAGATGGTCTGCGACGCCATCCTCGCCGCCGACGCGCTCGGGCACTACTACCACCTCGACCTCTGCTAGCAAAACGGAAGAAGCGTAGCGGCGAGCTGCCGAGAAACACGGGCTGCGGGCGCTCCGCTCGCAGCCCGCAGGCGCTCCGCGGCAAAGCCGGACGGGACACGTCGCATCAGAGCCCGCGGCGAAACGAGGCGCTGCCGCACCGGAGCACAGTTCGATTGATTGCTATACCGAAGGCGTCACGAGGCTCCGACGAGCATCGTCACGGCGGGAATCGTCAGGACGGAGCCGACCACGCTCAAGAAGGTCGCCTGGGCCATGGGCTTGGCGTCTCCACCCGCCTGCAGGCAGAACAAGACGCCCGCCGTAGCAACGGGCATAGCGTTATCCAGCACGATCACAGCCCGCAGAAACGGCTCGAGCGGAAAGAGCAGGAGCGCCGCGAAGCTTAGAGCGGGAACGATCAGCAGCCTTCCCGCAGCTGTAACATAGGCGCGCATGTTGCCGACCATCTCGAGCGGACGGTACCGCGCGATAGAGGAGCCGGTCACGAGCAGCGCGAGCGGTGTGGCGGCCTGGCCGATGATGCCGATCGAATCGCCCGCGACGCCGAGGTCCGTGATGCCGAGAAGCGCCAGCACGAGCACGAGCAGGCTGGCGAAAAACGTCGGAGTCTTCAAGGAAGCGAGCATGGTACGCAGCCGGCGCGCCGGCGAGGGGGCGCTACGGGCCGCCAGCGAACCGGCACCGTTGTTCCCCTCGTCTGCACCCTGGGAAAAGAGCGCTGGGCCGATGCCGAACATGGCAATATTCGCCGGGATGAGCGAGATGGCAACGTAGAGCAGGGCCTCGTTCCCAAGAATCGCCGAAATGACCGGCAGCCCAACGAATCCGCAGTTTCCAAAAGCGATGGCGAACCGGTATGAGGGCGCCTCGCCGCGCGGCGCGCGCGTGAAGGCGGTGAGCGCGAACGCGACGGCAAGCCCCACGATGTAGACGACCGCGGTCGCCGCCATCAAACCGACCAACGTTCCGGCACCGGGCAGGTTGGCGTTGCCATCGATGGACGCGACGATCGAGCACGGAAGCGCGACGTTGAGCACAAGGCGGGAAAGGCCGGCATCGAACTGGTCGTCGAGCACGCCGAGCTTGTGCAGGCACCATCCCAATGCGATGGGCACCGAGATTGCGACGATCTGCGACACGACGAACCAGAATTCCACGATTTCCCCCATGCTCTCACTATGGCACACGCTACCGCGGAGCCGGGGCGTGCAAACGCGCCCACCGCTCCGTCCTCAAGCCTCTTCGTGCAAGTATAAAGTATGCACCCCCACCGCTGTAAACGCATCTCCCCGCATGGCCTGCCGCGGCTTGACAAGAGCGCCCCGCCGCGGCAGGCGCACCCTCCAAGCGGTCCCGCCCCGACTCTCAGGCACATCCTCCAAGCGGCTCCGGCCCACCCCTCCAGGCGCATCGCCCAAACGATTCCACCCCGCCCGCAACGCCCCCAACGTGCTAGAGTGATGGGCGATTTGCATGAACCGCCGCCGGACGCATCCGGCAGAACGACGAGGAGTTGACCATGACCGAATGGCTGGTACGCCACTTCGTGCGCATGAGCGAGCAGACGGACGATCCTGCCGTGCGCATGCGCTATGGGCAGTTCGCCGGCATCGTGGGCATTATCTGCAACGTCATGCTCTGTCTGGGAAAAGGCGCCATCGGGCTCGTTTCGGGCTCTGTCTCCATCGTGGCGGATGCCGTGAACAACCTCTCGGATGCCGCATCGAACATCGTGAGCCTCCTCGGATTCAAGCTCGCGAGCCGGCCCGCCGACCCTGAGCACCCATACGGCCATGGCCGCTACGAATACCTCGCCGGGCTCGTGGTCGCCGCGCTCGTGCTTGCCATTGGAATCAACCTTGCCTGGAGCTCCGTGCAGAAGATCATCGCACCGAGCCCTACCGAATTCTCCGGAGCGCTCGTGGCCGTACTCGTGCTCTCGATTGCGGTCAAGCTCTGGATGGCCGTCTTCAATCGCTCCATCGGACGCCGCATTAATTCCGACACGCTCGAAGCCACGGCCGTCGACTCCCGCAACGACGTCATAAGCACGGCGGCGGTACTCGCCTGCGCCTGCATCTCGCGGGCGACGGGCGTAGACCTTGACGGATGGGCGGGTCTTGCCGTGGGCGCGTTCATCTGCTGGAGCGGCGTGGGGCTGCTGCGAGACACGGTGAGCCCGCTTCTGGGCCAGGCCCCCAGCCCCGAGCTCGTCGAGCACATCCACGACAAGATCCTCTCCTACCCCGGCGTGCTCGGAACCCACGACCTCATGGTCCACGACTATGGCCCCGGTCGGCAGTTCGCGAGCGCCCATGTCGAGATGGCTGCGGAAGCCGATCCGCTCGAAAGCCACGACCTCATCGACAACATTGAGCAGGATTTCAAGATGGAGGACGGCCTGATCGTGACCCTCCACTACGACCCCATCGTGACCGACGATCCCGAGGTGCGCGACATGCGCCATTGGATTTCGCATGCGGTCGAAGAAATCGATCCGCGCATCACCGTTCACGACCTGCGCTGCGCGCCCGGCCCCACGCACACGAACGTCATTTTCGACTGCGTCCGCCCGGCAGGATCGGCGCTTTCGGCCGACGAGCTGCGTGAACGCGTTGCCCGCCTCGTGCAGGAGCATTACCCGCGCACTATCGCGAAAATCACCGTCGATGAAAGCTACGTGAGTTCTCAGCAGTAGACCCACCCCGCGGCAAGAGACCCGCCGTGCTTACCAGCAGTAAGTCCATCCTGCGAGAAGCGCCCTGCCGCGCTCAGTGACTTTGGCTGAGGACACCGCCCGCTGCAGCGGCATCATCGATGGAACCGACCCAGAAGGTGCCCCACTCCGCGAGGCGGGAGAGCAAGGGCAGGTCGATATCGGGATCAACCTCGTCGCCGCCGAGCACGATGACGCCGCGCTCATGGTCGATTCCGGTGGAAAACACGTCTGCGTCAAACCCCGACCATACGAAGCCAGCGCCAATCATGCCCAACCCGAGCACCGCCAGCACGAGCGCAACGAAGCACATGGTATTCAATGCCGATTTCATATGTGCATCCTTTCCAATACGGTATCTGTTGCTAGAAACGAGAAGCTCGAGACCGGGCACCTGGCCGGGTGGACGGTCGAGCACGCAGACAGGCACGATGCCGCGCACCTTGGGGAAGAACCAACGGGCGCACCACGCGCTCTCGGGCGATAATCGGACATTCAAGGGGTTGCCGGGCGATATTCGGACGCTCAGGAGCCTCCGAGCGTCCGAATATCGCCCGACGAACGACGCCGCTGTCCGGATCTCGCCCGAAAACGCGCGAAAGGCCGTACCGCGCGCACCAGAAACCCAGCTGCGCGCACCGGCCGCCTAGCCGCGCGCGCCAGCAACCTAGCCATGTGCACCGGCCGCCTAGCCGCGCGCAACGGCCTCGATCGGGCGCGTAAACTCCTCAGGCGGAATGGGCCTATGGTCGCCCCCGCGCGCTTCGGCCCCGCCATCGTGATGCGAACCGCCGTGGCCCCCGCTGCCTGCATCGCTATCGTGCCGCTTCACGAAGGGAGACATGGCGCGCCGCACGACCGCGGCCGAAAGCAGCGCCACGCCGCGGGTGAGCTCAAACGCAAGGCGCACCAGCAGCAACCCGAGCCCCAGCGCCACCAAGGCAGCGCCGAATTCCACCAGTGTGTAGGGCGCGTTCCCCACGATCACACCGCAGATAGCGAACAGCAAAAAGAGCGGGCATCCCAGCACGAGCAAGACCGCAAGGCCCCAGACCACGGCGACGAAGATCCATACCGTCGCATAAAAGGAGAGCACGGTAATCGCGAGCGCCGCCAGGAGCGCTCCCCAAACGGGAGAGCCCAGGATGACGAGCACCCACAGCAGCCCGCGGCTCTTGCGACGCGTCTTTGCGACCACGCGCGGAACAGCGGGCAGGTCGTCGAGGATGGCTTCAGCGACCACGCCCGGCGCATCGAGCGTCGAGACCGCCTCCTCCTCACTCAGCCCCTCCTCCATGCGATCGAGGATCATCTCCTCGTAAAACGCGAGCGACTCCGCCCGCTGACCCTCGGGTAAGCAGGACAGCAGGCTTTCCAGACGGCTCAGATACTCTGCCTTAGTCATTGCGTTCTCCTTGGTCGCATGCCTCGCCCGGCACCGCGGCGCCATGGGCGAACTCGATGTAGCGATAGATGGACATCACGTCCGATTTCTCGGCAAGAAACTCCTCGATGCGCGCCGCACCCGCGGGCGTGACGCGGTAGTACTTGCGAAGGCGGCCGTTGTGCTCGGCGGAGCGCACGGTAATGCATCCGGCGGACTCCAGCCGCTTGAGCAGGGGATACAGCGTTGACTCGGTAAGGCCGAGCAGCGGTGGAACATCTTTGACGATCTGGTAGCCATAGGACTCGCGCCGTTCCAGCGTAGCGAGCACGCACGTTTCCAAGAAACCGCGCTTGAGCTGAGCGTCCATCTATACCTCCCTTCAACCGATACTATGCGTTATATAGTATCGGTTGAAGGGAGGTATAGCAAGAGCATCTTTGCACCTACGATGGGTTCGCTATCGAGAGAGCAAAGGCCAAACATGTTCGCGAAGGACGAAGATACGAAAAGCGCCTCCCCGCCGGATGGCGAGAAGGCACTCGGTAGAAAACAGGCGCTTACGTGCAAGCGCCCGGCCAAAGCGGGCAGGTGGCTCATGGGAAAGCAGCGCTGAAGGGCATGTCGCCTGGGGCATGCCGCAGGTGCCAGCAGCAAAGAGGACTCGCGAGCGGGCGAATCAGAGCGCGCTTGCCGCCGGAACGCCCATGGGAATGACGGGCGAAAGCAGCTTGACGGCGTTATCATCCACAAGATAGCGGGCACGGGCGCGCCGCAGTTGCTCGGCGACCGCGACGGGAGCCGTCCCGCCCTCGGTCGTACGGGCAGCCACGATGGCGTCGAGGTCGAGCGCTTTCGTGATGTCGCGCCCAAAGAGATCGCTCGCCTCCTTGAACGTCTCGAAGGGAAGCTCGGAGATATCGCACCCCTGTTTTTCGGCCTCAAGCACCAGGTGACCCACCACCGCATGCGCCTCGCGGAACGGCATCCCGTGCTTCGCGAGGTAATCGGCAACATCGGTCGCAGCCAGGTGCCCTCGGTGCATCACGGAGCGCATGCGGTCCGCATTCACGGTCCAAGTGCTCACCATACCGGTCATGACGGCCAGGCACTGGGCAAGGGTCTTCGCCGCGTCGAGCGCCCCCTCTTTGTCTTCCTGCATGTCCTTGTTGTACGCAAGGGGAAGCCCCTTGCACGTCATCAAGAGCTGCACGAGGTCGCCCACCACGCGGCCCGTCTTGCCGCGAATGAGCTCGGCAAAATCCGGGTTCTTCTTCTGCGGCATGATCGAGGAGCCGGTTGAATACGCATCCGAGAGCGTGATGAAGCCGAACTCCTGGCTGCTCCAGAGCACGATTTCCTCGGAGAGCCGCGAGAGGTGCACCGCCATCACGGAGCAGGCGTACTCGAGGTCGAGCAGAAAGTCGCGATCGGACACGGCATCGAGCGAGTTCTCGATCACGCCGGCGAAGCCGAGAAGCCCCGCGGTCATGCGCCGGTCGAGCGGATAGGTGGTCCCGGCGAGCGCCGCGGCGCCCAGGGGCAAAAGGTCCGCAGCATCGAAGGCGGCGGCGAGCCTGGTGAAGTCGCGGCCGAGCATCCATACATAGGCGAGCAGGTGATGCGAGAGGAGCACCGGCTGCGCGTGCTGCAGGTGCGTCATGCCCGGCAGCACCGTGTCGCCCGCCTTCTCAGCGGCATCGAGCAGCGCCGCACGGAGCCCCAGATTCGCCTCCATGAGGTCCTTGGCGAGCGCCTTCGCAGCGAGACGCGTGTCGGTGGCAACCTGGTCGTTTCGAGACCGACCGGTGTGCAGCCGTCCGCCCGCCGCACCGATGCGCCGCGTGAGCTCGCTTTCGATCGCCATGTGAATGTCCTCGTCGGCGATATCAAAGACGAACGTACCCGTATCGATATCCGCCTCAATGGCCTTAAGCCCCTCGCAGATGGCATCGGCGTCTTCTTGGCCGATGATGCCCTGCGCCGCGAGCATCGTCGCGTGCGCAATCGAACCAGCGATATCCTGCTTATACAACGCCTTATCTACCGGCAGCGACGCACCGAATTCCTGCGTCACCGGGGCGGCAGCCTCCTCGAATCGGCCGCTCCACAGCGCCATGTGCCAACCTCCGAATCTACTAGCAGGCCAGCTGCGCTACGAGCGCATGCGGGCCGAGCTCCTGTGTCCACGCCTTGAGCGAATAGCACGCGCCAAGCGAAAGCGCGGGCTCTTCGCTGCCCTCGCAGAGTCCGGCGACAAGGGCTCTCGGCCCCTTATGCGCCCGCTCGGTCCACGCAAGCAACGAGGCGGGAACCTCGTGCGCCTTCTTCGTATCAATCATCACACCGTACATGGTAGTTCTCCCGGTAACACTTGGAATCATCATCAAGGTGAACCGCCCGAACCGGCACGCCAAGCATGGCGGCGACGAAGACCGTCCAAGCCGGCGCGCGGACACGGCGGCGACAAGGACAGCAGGTCGGACGGAGCCGAAGCTTGCCGTTCGGGCAGCCCGCGTAGAGTCGCGATACGGGCTGCCCGTTCGAGCCCTCAGGCTAGGAAAAGTTCTGGACGGCAAGGGAGGTGGGACCCTGCATCTTCGCCCAGGTCTTGAGAGAGAGCGTTTCGATTTCGATGAAGCCCACGGCGGCCTTCTCATCGAACGTCGTGTCGCGATCGTAGGTGGCCAGGCCGTAATCGTAGAGCGAGCACGGGCTCTTGCGTCCCATGACCGTGCAATGCCCCTTGAAGAACTTGAGCCGCACCGTGCCCGTCACGAACTTCTGGGTCTCGGCCATAAAGGCATCGAGCGCCTTCTTGAGCGGGCTGAACCACTGGCCGTTGTACACGCAGGTGGCCCAGGTCTGCTCGAGATACAGCTTCTGGTGAAGCACGTCGCGCTCAAGCGTGAGGTCCTCGAGGGCCTTGTGCGCCGTGATGAGGGTGAGCGCGGCGGGCACCTCGTAGCACTCGCGGCTCTTCAAGCCCACCATACGGTTCTCCATAAGGTCAAGCCGGCCATAGCCGTTGTCGCCGGCAACCTGGTTGAGCTTCTCGACAAGCGCAGCAAGCGGCATCTTCTCTCCATCGAGCGCCACGGGCACGCCCTTCTCGAACTCGACGTCAACGTAGGTCGGCGTATCGGGCGTCTCCTCCGGATCCTTCGTCATGACCCACACGTCGTGCGGGGGCTCGTTCCAGGGATCCTCGAGCACGCCGCATTCGATCGCACGGCCCCACAGGTTGTCGTCGATGGAGTAGGGATTGTCGTTTGCGCCCTCGGGCACCGGAACGCCGTGCTCGTGCGCATAGGCGACCTCATCGGGACGGCTCTTGAGATCCCACTCGCGCACCGGCGCGATAACCTCAAGATCGGGATCGAGCGTGAGGATCGACGCCTCGAAGCGCACCTGGTCGTTACCCTTGCCCGTGCAGCCATGCGCCACGTACTTGGCATCGTATTGATGCGCGATGTCGACGAGCTTTGAAGCGAGCAGCGGCCGGGAGAGCGCCGAAAGCAGCGGGTATTTGTTCTCGTACATGGAGTTCGCCGCGATCGCCTTGGTGAGGTACTCGTCGGCGAACTCGTCTTTGAGCTCGAGCACATGGCAATCGATGACGCCGAGATCGAGCGCCTTCTGCTTCTTGTACTCGAGCCCATGGAGCTCCTGCCCCACGTTGCCGAGCACGCAGATGACATCGAGGCCCTTCTCCTCCTGCAGCCACTTGATGCAGACCGAGGTATCCAAGCCACCGGAATATGCGAGTACGACCTTTTCCTTGCTCATGATGGGTGCGTCCTTCCTTGGTATATGGAATACGATGCGGACGAGCCCGATGAGGTGCTACCTGTCTCACCTTAGGTATGCGTCGACAAAGAGACGGGTGGCGGTATGTACTTGTTTCTGGAAGGGTGCGTCTACAGCAATGAGCGCAGGGGCGCGGCATGAACGACATCACCCGGAGGAAACAACGACAACCTTATCGGGACTCTGGGGATGCGCGAAAGCCGCGCGAACAGAGACGACCGATTATCGTCGTCGGGAAATTTGCGCGCTGGCGTCGGTTCTGCGCATCGGCGGCAGTCTGGCCGAGCAGAATGGCGGAAGCCGCCATGCCCTCGTATGTCGCCGTCTCGGTATGCACCGTTTGAACCCTTCGCCGTATGCAAACGCAATCATTAATCCGCGAACGGTAGCCCGCTCGCGTTGGGTGGTATCTTACGCTAAATCTGCGCGCGGGCAAGCGAGAATCGCAATGTTTCTCGTTTGTTTCGCCCTGTGGCAGGCCCTGGTTGAGCGAGGCTGACACCGATCGAAACTCGCCGGAGCGATCGTCGTCAGCTGGGCCGGCGTGCTCAATTCTACCAAAATGGCTAAGCTTCAGGCCGACTTGCCCAAATCGCCTCAACCGAAACATGGTACTATCCGGTGCGACCAGCTTGCCGCGGACGCCATACCCGGCAGCAGGAACACCGCACACGAAAGGAACGGCATGCCTTCCCCGCTTATCGACTTCACCCAGGACCCCGAGCTGGGCTCCATCAGGCTCATCGCCTGCGACATGGACTGCACGCTGCTCGCTGACGACAAGACCCAGCCCGAGAACATGCCCGAGCTCATCGAGCGCCTGCATCGCGCCGGGGTGCTCTTCTGCCCCGCCAGCGGCCGCCCCGGCCCCACGCTGCAGCTCATGTTCCCCGAGCACCGCCACGAAATGGCGTTCTGCGCAGACAACGGGGCGCACATCATCTACCAAGACGAACCCCTCTACAAGGAGCTCCTCGATCCTGCCGTCTACCGCGAGATCGCCGCCGCAACCGAGGCGGAGGGCACGGGCACGGCAGTGCTCTGCGCCTTCGACAAGGCGTATGTGCCCGAGAGCGGCCGTGTGCACCACGAGGCCATAGGGGTGTACTACAAGTCCATCGAATACGTCGATTCGATCGAGGACCTTGATGTCGAGGCGAACAAGTTCACCATCTACTTCCCGGAGCGGAACAGCCGGTCCCGCTACGAGGAGACCTTCGGGCCCGCCTTTGGGGAGCGCCTGGACGTGGCGTGCGCAGGCGAGGAATGGCTCGACTTCATGAACAAAGGCGTCAACAAGGGCGCGGGGCTGCGCCATCTATGCGATCGGCTCGGCATCGACATCGCCGATGCAGCTGCCGTGGGCGATACCTACAACGACATCGAGATGCTCGAGGCGGCCGGTCACAGCTTCGTTGTTGCCAACGCCGCCGAGCACATGCACGACCACGCCCGCTACCTCATTCCCAGCAACAACGATCGCGGCGTCGCCGCGCTCATCGAGGCGATCCTCGCCGCAAAGGGCTACTAGGGTCCGCTGGCGCCGAGCAACGGTCACTGCCGACATCCGTATGAGCGAGAATGCAGCTTTTGGGCACTTGCGGGCGGGAACGGCGAGTAAGGCCGGACGTCGGCGATAGAAAGCGCAGCTCAGAACGCTGGTGCCTTCCGGACTATCGCGTGTCTACCCGGACCCCATGCGAAGTAGTGCCCAAAAGTTGCAATCCCGTTCGAGCCGGACAGCGCAGCGTCTCGTTCAGCATGGCTTACGCCGTGTCCGCACGCCGGCGACCAGCTAGCCCCGACGTGCAGCATCCGGCCCGCTCGCATGGGCACCCTGCATACCAATCGCACCGTCAAGATGCCCCGGGGCGTCTTGACGGCATGCACGCGGCAATCGAGCAAACCATCGATGAAGCGCGGGCCGCGCAAAAGCGCTGCTCACGCAAGCGGAGCTACACCCGCCTCGCTCCATACTACTTCGCGTCGGCCCAGGTGGTGCCACTCGATGCATCGGCGATGAGGGGCACGCGAAGCTCCACAACGCCCTCCATGACCTCCCGCACGAGCGCGGTGAGCGCCTCCACCTCGTCTTCCGGGCACTCAAAATCAAGTTCGTCGTGCACCTGCAAGATCATGCGGGCGCGGAAACCCCTCGTCGCGCATGCGCCGCGCCACGCGCGCCATGGCGATCTTGATGATGTCCGCCGCCGTGCCCTGCATGGGATGGTTCATAGCAGTCCGCTCGCCGAAGCTCCGCTGCGCGGGGTTGCGCATCTTGAGCTCGGGGATGGGCCGGCGGCGTCCGTACATGGTCTCGGCATAGCCCGTGCGCTTGGCCTCGGCCACCGTACGGTCGAGGTACGTTCGAACGCCGGGATACGCCTCAAAGTAGCGGTCGATCATCTCGCGCGCCTCGGCCATGGGGATATCGAGCGACTGCGAGAGCCCATAGGCCTGCTGGCCGTAAACAATACCGAAGTTCACCGCCTTGGCACGGCTCCGCAGCTGCGGCGTGACCTCATCAACCGGCACGCCAAACACACGCGCCGCCGTCTCGGCATGGAAGTCCTCGCCCTCGTTGAACGCTGCCACCAGGTGCTCATCGGCCGAAAGGTGCGCGAGCAGTCGAAGCTCGATCTGGGAGTAGTCCACCGCAAGGAACACGCACCCCGGCGCCACCGAGAACGCCGTCTTGACCGTATGCCCCAGCTCGGAGCGCGTGGGGATATTCTGCAGATTGGGGTTCGAGCTCGAAAGGCGGCCCGTAGCGGTAATGGTCTGGTTATAGGTGGTATGAACGCGCCCGTCGAAGCGGCGCAGCGCCCCCAGCGTGTCGAGATAGGTCGACTTGATCTTGGTCTTCTCGCGATACTCGAGAACGAGGCGCACGAACTCGTTATCGCGCGCAAGCTCCTCGAGCACGCGCGCATTCGTGGAATAGTACCCGCGATGCGTCTTCTTAAGGCCCTTGGTAGGCAGGCCCATCACATCGAAAAGGATGTGGCTGAGCTGCATGGGGCTCGCGATGTTGAAGGTCTCGTCGCCCGCCATCTTGCGGATGCGGCCGGCAAGTTCGTCGATCTGGCCGCCGAGCCCCTCCGCAAGGGCATGCAAGCGGTCGGGATCCACATACATGCCCGTGCGCTCCATCGAGGCGAGCACAGGCACGAGCGGCATCTCGATCTCTTGGAAGATGTCGGCGGCATCCTGCTCCTCGAGCGCCTTCGCGAGCGGCTGCACCGCGGCGAGCGCCACGGCGACCGACCGGGCCGCCGCAACGGGGGCGTCGTCGGCAGCTCCCTCCTCGCCTTGCGCGGCGGGCAGGGCCTTTCCCACATAGGTGTCCGCGATATAGGCATCGCCAAAATCGGAGCGCACCGAGTCGAGCAGATACGCCGCGACCACGGTATCGAAAATGCGCTTCGGATCCACCGCGAGCGGGTCCATGAGCTCGGGCTCGCTCGAATCGATGGGCGAAAGCTCGTGGAGCAGTGCCTTGATATCTGGCGAGGCGACGAGGCCCGTCTCGAACAGGTACTGCAAGACGCCCGCGATGAGGCCGTTCGCGCCATCGATGCCAGCAGCGGCGAGCAGGCTCGCGGAATGGGGCGACAGGCTCGCGCCGGAAGGCTCCTCGAATGCGAGCAGCTTCCCGCCCGCCGCGACCCACAGCGTTCTCGTAAGCCCGAAGAGCGCGTCGGCCTCCTTGTCATCGTCCACCGTGGCGGCAACCCACTCGCCCGCCTCAACGGCGCGCGAGAGCTCCGCGAGCGCAGCCTCGAGATCCTCGGCCGCATCGCCGTTCACCACGATCGGCGATGGCAGCTCGAACGCAGATGGAGCCGCACCGGCAGCGCCGCCCTCGCCGAGCAGCGCCAAGAATCGGTTCTGGATCGACATGATGCCCAGCGCTCCAAGCGCCTCTGCCAGCATCTGGGCATCGTAGGCGGGAAACGCCGTGTGTTCGAAGTCGAGCTCGACCGGTGCGTTCGTCTGGATGGTCGCCACCTTGCGCGAGAGCAGGGCGTCGTCGATATGCGCACGCAGGTTCTCGCCCATCTTGCCCTTGACCTCATCCGCATGGGCGATGACCTCGTCAAGGCTGCCGTACTGCGCGATAAGGGCGCTCGCCTTCTTTGGGCCGATGCCCGGCACGCCCGGGATGTTGTCAGAGGTGTCGCCCTTGAGGCCGTAGAAATCGGGCACGAGCTCGGGGGTGATGCCATGGTAGAGGTCCTCGACCGTCTCGGGCGTCATGATCTGGACGTCCGAAAGGCCCTTCTTGGTGCCCACGACCTTCACGTGTTCGGTGGTGAGCTGGTACATATCGCGATCTCCGGTGATGAGGAGCATGTCGCAGCCGGCGGCTTCGCCCGTGCGCGCGAGCGTGCCGAGGATGTCGTCGCCCTCCCATCCCTCGGCCTCGAGGATGGGTACCTCGATCTTTTGCAGCAGCTCCTTGATCATGGGGAACTGCTGGCGAAGGTCGGGGTCCATGGGCGGGCGCTGCGCCTTGTATTGTGGAAGCATTTCCATGCGCACGCGCGGCTTGCCCTTATCAAAGGCAACCGCCACGCCATCGGGACGAAAGGCATCGATCATCTTCAGGAACATGTTGAGAAACCCGAATATGGCATTCGTAGGACGGCCATCAGGCGCGTTCATGGTTGGGGGCACGGCATGAAACGCACGGTGCATGAGCGAGTTGCCGTCAACAACGGCGAACGTACGACGATCCGGACTCTGGAGCGCTTGAGCGGTATCAGGCATGGAGCATCCTCTCTGGAAATTGGCTGACACCAGTCTACCCGCCCGTGTGGACATACGCGAGAGGGTTCTCAGCGTAAACACAGGCCGCGTCAAAGTGGTCAAAATGGGACGTGTTTGTTTTGACTCATTCCGTCCATGGCGCCAAAGGGCGCCAAAGTGGGACGCGCCAAAATGGGACGGGGCTGTTTTGACTCGTAATCGCGACGAACAGGGCGCGCGGTGCTCACATGCGGCTTGCGCGCAGCTCCTCAACAAACGCGGCGCCATCTTGCATGCCGAATTACGCAATAAGAGGCATAAATAAAGCTCTTACTGCGTAATTCGGCATGCAAGATGGGCGACGCAGCCAGCCAGAGCACGACGCGCCCCGCCGAGGCAGTCAAAACAACCCCGTCCCATTTTGACCCATTTGACGCGCCGGGCCCGCACACTTCTTGCGATTTACTTAACCGAGCCCCGGCGACATAAACCCCGGCATAGGAGCAGGAGGAACGGGTAAGCGAAGAGCAACTACGTCGGGCGACGGACCGTCGACGGGCTCGCCCCGTTCTTTCGCGCCGCCTAGAATCGAGGTCCCATGTCCCGCTCTATCCGTCACCTTGCCCGCATCGCCCTTGCTCTTGGCATGGCCGCCACGCTCTTTTTCGTTGCCGGCGCCCCTGCGTCCGCGCGCCCCAACCCATCAAGCGCCGCCCAAAACGGCACCTCATCCCCCAATACCTCTCAAAATGAGAGCGATGTCGCGATAACGGGCACGACCAAGCTCACCGACCCCGACACCGCCTCCACATGGAAAGACTTTCTCGGTGCGGGGGGGACAAGATGGCACCTACAGCACAGAGCATGCCGGGCGCATCTGGGTCGATGCCTCGGTTTATTCCGATGAAGCGTCTGCAGAGGCCGCGGGCGTGGCAGCGAGCCCCTTCAAGGACCCCGAAAACGACTTTCTCGTGAGCATCTCGGCCATAGCGCAGACCGCGTCCGTCCACCAGCAGGATGGCGGCGGCCATGACGTCGTATTCGTGGTGAGCCTGAACAGCGTGCTCGGCAGCATGACCTATGCGGAGCGCCCTTATGCCGACTACGTGGTCTCGGCTTTGAACAGTGCCATCGGGCGCCTCATGGCAGAAAACGGCGATTCCAATGCAAACCCCACGCGTGTCGCAGTCATCGGCTATTCATCCGAGGTAACCGCCCTCATGCCGCTCGCCACCTACCAGCCCGCACATGACGGCACCTATCTGAGCTACGACGCCTCGTCGCACACCATAAACGTAACGGCTAGCATGGTAGACGGCGCAGGCACCACCGCAAGCGCTCGCCTTAACGGTGGATCGTATCTCCAGCGCGGCATCTACCTCGCCGGCGATATGCTTTCTGAGGCAGGCATGGCGGGCGCCCAAGACCGCTCCCCCGAGCTCATCATCATGGGTGTGGAGAACCCGCCCATGGCAAGCACCGACATAGAGCATCCACCGGCTTACACAGGAGAGACGACCGGCTTCCTGGGGCCGCTTCCCGGCACGCGCGAAACCGGCTATGGAACAGACAGCATGCTCGCCACCATGCTCACCATGCGCTCGGAGCAGCAGCGCGTGGACGATGCCTACGCGCAGGGCGGGGACCGGCTCACCGTCTATACGACCGGCATCGACACCACTGATGCCGTTGCATACCTGCTCGACACGGCAGAGGGCCAGGCCGAGCGCGATCTCACGGCTACGGCAGGCGGACGCCCCGTCGATCTGAAGGAGAACCTCGCGCAAGCCGCCCGCGCCTACGCCCAGGCAGCCGAGCAGGGCGATCCTACCGTGAGGCTCGAGCTCTACGGATCGAGCGGGTCGGGCATCGTGGCAGAGCCCGTCGAGCTACCGGTGATCGATGGCCTCCTCGATGAGGGCGACCCCGTGACCTTGAGCAGCGTGCACCGCTATTACTCCTCACGCAGCGCATCAGCCGTAAACTGGGCGTTCGCATCTGCCCTCGACGAGATGTTCGACGTTCGCTACACCTCTCCCGTCGATGCCGACGACGCGCTTGCAGGAAGCGACCGCATCGAGGCGCACAGCGCGGTGGGCGCGGGCATGGAGGTCGCGTCGATAGCGGGCGTGCAATATGGAGATACCCTGCTCACCGGCTCGCTCGCCGCACAGGCCATCCAGATAAGCCTGCAGGACCCGAGCGACCTTACCGGCGCAACCCATGAGTTCGACTATCTGATCAACAGCATCAACGAGCGCTACCACCTGGGCTACGACGCGTACAACCTATTCTACGAGGCCATGGCGGACGGCCAGGTTTCCTACGATGCAGCAAGCGGAGCGTTCTCGAATCGGGTTTCTTGGTACATCGACGCCGACCACCACATGGTTGCGGGCGATAACGGCCTCCCCTACCGCTTTGCCACGCAGCGCGAAATCGACGCCATCGCCACGGGCTCTGCCGACGCCCAGACCCAGGAACGCATCGATCGCGCCCGTGCGGCGGGAGCGACCGCCGTATGCGAAACCTATCTCTACATCGGCAACCTGCCCAACTTCTACACGGGCGGCGACGTCGCGCTCTACGACTTCTACATCGCCGTCGAGACCGATCTCGATTCGCACGGCCAAACCGTTTATCTCTCGATTCCCGCAGACGCCGTACCGGCGCTGCGCACCGATATCACGCTCCATGCCGACGGTGGAGCAACCATGTCGATCGACGGCGCGGACGCCTTAAGCCCATTGCGCCTGGTCTTCGAGGTGGCCCCGCGCCCTGAGGTGCGCGAAGCAATCGAACGCGCGCGCAGCGGGGGAGGCGACGCGGGACGAAATCGAAGCGGAGCTTGGGGCAGCTGGATACGAAGACGCTGCGGGCAACCTCGCCGTAACCGCGCTTTCGGTGGAGGGCTCTGGCGACGGCGCGCAGGCAAAGACCGTTGTTACCGGCACAGCAGCCAGCGGCAACAGCGCCTACGTGCTCGCACAGAACCAGCCGCTCTACACGATCGCGTCGGGGGCACAGCCACCAGCCGGCAGCCTCCCTGCACCGAGCGACCTTGTTCCGCTCACGCGCGCGCCGCGGACGGGCGAAACGCTCTACTACATGACCACCGCCTATCGCGCCAACTTTTCTGGCAGCGATGGAACCGCGGCGGCGGAAGCGTTCGACGCGGTCCACCCCTATCAGGTTGCCGAAGAGGAGCACCCCTCTTGGCACGTAGGAGACGACGGGCGCTATGAGCTTGCCAAGGGAACGCCGGCGAGCTCGAGCAGCTCAGCCGCCGTGACAACGGCGAAGGCGACCAACGCAACCGGCACCGCATCGTACAGTCAATCGCTTACCGGATTGCAGACGGATGGAAGACTTGTGCTCTCCGCCGCACTCGGCAACAACGGGTCGTATCGTTTCGAAGAAGAGCAGCAGGAGCCCGAACCAGGCGAGCCGGGCACGGAAGATCCGGACCCGGAAGAGCCCGGAATACCCGATCCGGAAGATCCGAGCGACCCCTCGACTCCCGCCGGCCCCGACCAGGAAACCGGGGACGACTCGGGTAGCGGCTCCCCGTCTGCTGGAACGAGCGCGGTCGGCAAAGACACCGCGAACGCCAGCCAGAGCGCCTCGAGCTCATCCGAGGCACTCGCTGGCACAGGCGACCCCAACGGGCCCGCATTCGCTGCCGTGCTCGGAATCGCAGGCATTGCGGCATGCGCGGCGGGCATCACGCTCATCAATCGCCGCAAGTAAGAGTGTGCCTGCGGCAGCGCCGCCCCAGAACATGCAAACGCCGCCTCGGCACACAGGGTGCCGGGGCGGCGTCTTACGAATCGGCCTCGCCATGCCGGGCGGGCAGCGCTATTCGCGCATCAGCTACTTCGCGAGGCGGGCAAGCACGTCGACGAGCAGCTCGTAGAAGCGCTCAGAAGAGGCGAGCTCCATGCTCTCGTCCGGCGTGTGCACGTCGGAGAGGGTCGGGCCCACGGCGATCGCATCGAGGCCAGGCAGCGCCTCGGCGAAGAGGCCGCACTCCAGGCCGGCGTGGATCGACTCGATCTTGAGCTCGGTGCCGAAGAGCTCGCGATAGGCCTCCTGAAAGACGTCGCGCACGTGCGAATGGGGCGTGTAGCTCCAGCCGGGGTACTCGTTCTCAAAGCGCGCATCGAAGCCGAAGGCGTCAGCGAGCGTCTGGATACGGTCCTTAACGTCTTCCTGGAGCGATGCGATGGAAGAACGCGGCGAGAGCAGGAAGGTGACCTGGGCGTCCTCGGTGATGACCACACCGATGTTGGAAGACACCTCCACCGCGCCGTCGGCGGCGACGTTGCGGCGCATGACGCCGTTCGGGGCGATGCGCAGGGCGCCGATGAAGGCGCGCGCGTCGGCGTCGCTCATCGCGTCGACCTCGACACCGTCCGCAACGGTAACGGTGCAGGTGAAGCCGGGGTCGAAGACCTCGAGCTCGGCCTTGATGTCGGCGATGAGGGCGCTCGCGACCTCGACGGCCTGCTGCGCGCTCTCGGCATCAGCATAGGCAACGACCGCGGTGGCCTCGCGGTTGATGGCGTTGTCCTTGGTGCCGCCGGAGAGGCTCACGAGGTGCGGCTCGCCGGTACGCATGAGCTTCTCGACGATGCGGGCGAGGATGAGGTCGCCGTTGCCGCGCTCCAGATGAATGTCGGAGCCGGAGTGGCCGCCCATGAGGCCGGAGACCTCGAGGGTTACCGTGGAGCCCTGCATGTGCTCGCGCGTGATGGAGCGCGTGAGCGTTGCGACCACGCCGCCGGCGCAGCTGACGGTGGCGACGCCCTCCTCCTCGGAGTCGAGGTTGATCATGATGCGAGCGTCGATCTTGGACTTATCGAGGGTCTCGGCGCCAACGAGGCCGGTCTCCTCGTCGGTGGTGAACACGCACTCGAGCGCGGGATGCACGAGGGCGTCGTCATCGAGCACCGTCATCATGAGCGCCACGGCGATGCCGTTGTCCGCGCCGAGGGTGGTGCCGTTGGCGGTAAGAACGCCGTCCTTGACGATGAGGTCCAGGCCGTCCTTCTCGAAGTCGTGCTCCACGCTGGCAAGCTTGTCGCACACCATGTCGATGTGGCCCTGCATCATGACGGGCGCGGCGGCCTCGGCACCGGCGCTCGCGGGCTTCTTGATGATGACGTTATAGACCTCGTCCTGGTAGACGTCGAGGTTGTGATCTTTGGCGAAGGCCACGAGGTAATCGCTGATGCCCTTTTCGTTGCCCGAACCGCGCGGAATGGCGCTGATCTCCTCAAAATAATGGAAGAGCTTTTCGGGCTGGTATCCCGTAATCTTGTATTCCATGCATTCCTCCTTGGTCGATGGCGCTCGTCTGCGCATCGCAGAAAACGACGCGCTCGAAACGACTTCTACCTGTATACCCCAATGATGGCATAAGCAGGCACGGGCGCGCATCGGAATGCGCGAACGGCTGGACTGCGGCTGGATACGGTACCGCCTATGCAAAAGGACGCTGCTTCTATACATTTTCTGCACATAGCGCGGTCGCGCGGGAAACGCGGGAGAACCATGCAGCGCCCTTCCATCTGCCAGAGACGTGAATCGTAGACACCCGGTGCTCCTGAATCATTTTCTGAAACGTGGACACCCGGTGCGCCCGATTCACGTGCATGAGACGAGCTCTCTACAACTCAAGCCGCCCCTGCCCAGGCGCGACAGCCCGACGCGCCGCCCGCGCCCCTGCTGCAAGATAGCTCCGCTGCGCAGCCTGCGCCACCACGTCGCACGGCCTCAAGTGCCCCAGCATGAGCGGGGACGCCGGATCATGCTGATCACGAAAGGTCCGTGCCGCCCCGCGGGCATCGGCATTCGCATAGCAGTACCGGCACCCGTTGGGGCAGCTGTTATACGCCCCGATATCGCGCATCTCCATGCAGGCGCAGCCTTCGCGCATGCCGCGATGCGCAAGCTTCCTGAACGTGACACCGTTCGCCGCACCGAGCGCTTCCAAGGTCACGCAACCTGCCCGCTCAACCCCGTAGACAGAAAAATCTTCCCGCGTCGCGCACGCCTGCAGGCGCAGCCCGTACTCGCGCGCGGCGCCGCCTAAGAGCTCCGCCATATAGACGCGCTCCTCCTCCATGAGGGGCAAAAGCTCCGGCATGTTCCGGTCGAGCTTGCGGTACGGCTCCACGAAGCTGAACACGCACCGGCTCACATGCGGCGCCAGGCGGCGCGACATATGGTCGAGCGTATGCCGATGCACCTCCGTGGTGTAGCGCTCGCTCAGAAGCACCGGGTCGTACCGCCAGACGATCCGCTCACGCCCCACGATACGCTCGAGCTCAATGAGTGTCTCGATGCTCGCATCGATATCCGAAACCCCGGGCTCCACATCGTGCCCGTACGCGGTGATGGTATAGAAGAAGTACGTGTTAAAGCGGTCCGTGATCTCGTGCAAGCGCGGCAGGATAGGCGCATAGTTCTTCGAACAGAACACGACGCAGTCCACTACCGCAGGATCGAGCTCATAGCGGGTGACCTTCTCTGGGAAGCGCGGGTTCCGCACCAGGACATATCCCTCGGCAAACCGCCTGAGCAGCCAGTCCGTGTAATACTGCACAGTATCCGTCCGCCCGCCCGTGTTGATGATCATGCGCACTCACCTCCCGCCACGGCACCCGTACCTTACGCGCCCAGCTGTCGCAAAAAATGAGACAACTGAGCCGTCCGTCCGGCATGAGTACTGTGCAAAAGATGCATATTACTAGCCACTACCAGCAGAAACGGCACAGAGAGCAATTTGCACAATATGCAAATTACCCTATACTCCCAGGCATTTTGCACTTGCCCTCACGCCACTCACTCCATATTCCACGTCAAGTATAGCAAGCATTTGGAACATTTGTTCGTATATATAATCAGCGCGCAACCTTCGCCTGACGAACACATCGCCGTGCTACCATGGCACTCGGCCATACAATAACGTAAGAAAGGACCCCCATGGAACGTCCGAACGCATGGAAGGCATACGATGACGCAACGCTTGCCGAGCTTGAGCAGCTCTGCGGCGACTACCGTGCCTTCATCAGCCAGAACAAAACCGAGCGCGAGTGCGTGACCGCATCCGTCGCCCTTGCCGAGGCAGCCGGCTACGTAAGCCTCGAGGACGCCGTGGCCGAGGGACGTGCCCTCAAGCCCGGCGACAAGGTTTACGCCGTGAACCACAAGAAGACCCTCATGCTTGTGAACCTGGGCACCGCCCCGCTCGAAGAGGGCGTGAGCATTCTGGCGCGCATATCGACAGCCCGCGCCTCGATATCAAGCAGAACCCGCTGTACGAGGCCGGCGATATGGCCTACCTCGACACCCACTACTACGGCGGCGTTAAGGCCTACCACTGGGTAGCCACCCCGCTCGCCATCCATGGCGTCGTGTGCAAGAAGGACGGCACCACGGTCGATGTCTGCGTGGGCGAGGATGCCACCGACCCCGTGTTCTGCATCTCCGACCTGCTCATCCATCTCGCGAGCGACCAGATGAAGAAACCCGCTTCCGAAGCCGTCGACCATGAGAACCTCGATGTGATCGTGGGCGGCCGCCCCGTTGTGATCTCGAGTGAGGGCGACGAGGATGCCGAGGCCCCCAAGGAGCCCGTGAAGCAGATGCTTCTCGATGTCCTCGCCGAGAAGTACGGCATCGACGAAGAGGACTTCCTCTCCGCCGAGCTCGAGGTCGTGCCCGCAGGCGCTGCGCGCGAGATGGGGCTCGACCGCTCAATGATCTTGGGCTATGGCCAGGACGACCGCGTCTGCGCCTACACCTCCCTTGCCGCCCAGCTCGCGGTGCCCGAGGTCGAGCGCACGAGCGTATGCCTGCTCTGCGACAAGGAAGAGATCGGCTCGGTGGGCGCAACCGGCATGACGAGCCGTTTCTTCGAGAACGCCATGGCCGAGGTGCTCGCCCTCGCGGGCCTCGAGAGCCCGCTGGCGCTCCGCCGTTGCCTCGCCGCGAGCCGCATGCTCTCCTCCGACGTTTCCGCCGGGTTCGACCAGCTCTACGCCGACCGCTTTGAGAAGAAGAATGCCGCCATCATGGGCCACGGCCTCTGCTTCAACAAGTTCACGGGCGCGCGCGGCAAGAGCGGTTCCAACGACGCCGACGCCGAGTACCTTGCGCTCATCCGCGACATCATGGACGAGGCCGGCGTAGCCTTCCAGACCTGCGAGCTCGGCCGCATCGGCGCGGGCGGCGGCGGTACGATCGCCTATATCCTCGCTGAATACGGCATGCAGGTGATCGACTCCGGCGTGGCCGTCCTCTCGATGCACTCGCTGTGGGAAGTTGCCAACAAGGCAGACATCTACGAGGCATACAAGGGATATAAGGCGTTTATCGAGCGCGCGTAACAGCGCCGCTTGACACGAGAGCGCGCTCCCGAACGCAACGCATGCAAGAAGCATGGGCCCGGCGGATTCTCCGTCGGGCCCGTTTTTATACGGGGAACCAAAGCGCACCTATTCGTTCATGAACCTGCTGAGTGCGACAAATACGCCGCATTCAGCAGGTTCATGAACGATTGTCAGCAAGTTTGTGAACGACTTCCCTTCCTGAGCGCAGTGGCGCGGCGCCAAGCGCCGTAACGAGGGACTCGCCTGCATACGGGATGCGCGGCCAGCAAGCCAAGCGAAATCGTGCCCGCACATCGGCATGGCTGCTCATTTCCGCGTTTTTGGAATTAAGCCCTCAGCGCTCCACGCGCCATTGGCCGTCGGTCAAACCAGCGCGAAAGAGATGTATCGCCATTGCAGAAAAAACGATGGTGCCCACGATGCCAATAGGAAGACCGTAGCCCTCGATGACCATGATGAAGAACATATAGACAGCGCAGAACATAAGGAAGACCGAGCCGGCAAAGCAAATGGCGCGGCGAAGCCAGCGAGGCATCGAACGCCTAGGCCGCTCGGCGGGACGCTCGGAATCGTCTTTTCTCTGAGCGTTCTTTTTGGCCATCGTGCCCCTCTTCTCAGTCGGTTGGAGAATTGCTTCTGCCCATCATACCCCACCGGGCAGGGATACGTTATTTCGAGCCAGTCGGCGGCACGGCCCCCGCGCCAAGCGAAAACCGGCAACCCCTCACCCTGCACCTGAGGTACCATGACAGATAACTCGATTGATTCAGAAATCGGGGCCTGTCCCCGAAGAAGGAGGCGCCATGTTCTGCACGCAATGCGGCAACCAGCTACCCGACGATTCGAGGTTCTGCTCCCGCTGCGGAGCACCGGTAGGCGCTCCGACATTCGCTTCGAACCAAGCCGTTTCGGCCACGCCGCAAACCCCGTCGGCACCCGCCGCGCCGGCAGCGGCACCTGCTGCGTCGCCCACCCCGGCGGCAGCCCCTGCCCCGACCCCTGCCGCCTCGTCCGCAGCCCCCGCTCCGACAGCTCCCGCTACGATGCCTGCCCCGGCACCAGCGGCAGCGCCCGCCGCAAGCCCTCAAGCGCCCGCTTCCGATTCGCTGAGCATGCTTCCCTCCTTCGTGCAGGCGATGTCGAATCGCCTGGGAGAGCCTGCCCAGTACATTCCCGAGCTGGGCGCCTACCTTATCGTTACCAAACGCTTCTCCGCCGCGCTCGCGAATATGCACCAGCATTTCTTCGTGAGCGCATACGACGCGGCAGGTTACCCCGAGATGCAGGCCTACATGAAGGCATGTTCCGATTGGGCTCTCAACAATTACCAGGGAGCGCTGCGCGGGCTCCAGAAAGGCGTGGTCTCCTACGCCATCTTGCTCCAGCATCCCTTGAACGCGAACGCCGTCGCCTTCACCAAAGAGCTGCCGAAGAAGCACTTTGCCGCCTTTGACCTGCCCATACTCGTTGATCCCTTTACCGGTGCCTGTGAGATGCTCGAGAAGACGCCGGTCTGGGGCTTCGCCATGTGGAAGGGGATCAAAAAAGGCTGCGCGCGAAGCCCTCGGGTTCTAGGAAGCCGCGTGAAGCCAAGCTCATTCCAGTTTTGGGAACTTCTTCTCTAGCATCTCCGAGCATGACCTGAACGCGTTCTAAAAACCGCAGGATTCCGCTGGCAACAGCGAGCGATATCGCACGCCGAATGAAAAGATATTCCCAAAAGTGAAGCGAACGCACGGGGCCCTCCCACAGCGACGCGGAAGGGCCCCGTCTGGAAGGAAGGGCGCCTCATGCGAGGCCCAAGCCCCGACCGTCAAGCCCCGACTGCAAGACCTCGCCCACTCGACGGGCCGGGCAACGCGGGCAGGGGCAACGCGTGCCGGGGCGAGGCGTGCCGGGGCGACGCGCCCGCCTGTCCGCCTCAAGGGAACGGCCAAACGGTGCGCCTCGCCCCCGCCTCATCTACTCAAGATTCAAGCCGGTTTCCCTGCTAAAGAAGTGCACCGTGTTGCCGCTGAACGAGAACGAGACGGCGTCGCCCGTCTTGACGATGCCAGCGTGCTCCATGAGCGAAGCGGCCTGCGCCACGATAACGCTATCGTGACCGTAGGCGTTTACATGGAGGTTCACGGTGCTGCCCATGAGCTCGACCACATCGACCACGCCATTCAGCACGTTCTGGCCCTCATCAGAGAGCGCGATGTGTTCGGGACGCACGCCGAGCGTAATCGACTGCGAGCCCACACCGTTCGCGGCGAGCCGCGCCTGTTTCTCGGCCGAGGGCACCACCTGCGCGTCGCCAACGCGCACGGTATAAGAACCGCCCGCCTCGCGCACGAGCTCAGCGTCATAGAAATTCATCTGCGGCGTGCCGATGAACCCGGCCACGAAGACGTTGGACGGATGGTCGTAGACATCCTGCGGCGTGCCGATCTGCTGCACGGTGCCGTCCTTCATGACCACGATGCGGTCTCCCAAGGTCATGGCCTCGGTCTGATCGTGCGTAACGTACATGAACGTGGTGTCGATGCGCTCGCGCAGCTTGATGAGCTCGGCACGCATCTGGTTACGGAGCTTGGCATCCAAGTTGGAGAGCGGCTCGTCCATGAGGAGCACCTTCGGCTCGCGCACGATGGCGCGCCCGATGGCGACGCGCTGGCGCTGGCCGCCTGAGAGCTCCTTGGGCTTGCGGTCGAGATACTGCGTGATGCCGAGAATCTTCGCTGCCTCCTCGACCTTCTTGTCGCGATCCTCTTTGGGAATCTTGCGCAGCTTCAAGGGGAACTCCATGTTGCCCCGCACGGTCATGTGCGGGTAGAGCGCGTAGCTCTGGAAGACCATCGCGATGTCACGATTCTTGGGCTCAACGTCGTTTACGAGCTTGCCGTCGATGTAGAGCTCGCCGCGAGAGATCTCTTCCAAGCCGGCAACCATGCGCAGCGTCGTCGATTTGCCGCAGCCCGAAGGGCCAACGAGCACCACGAACTCGCGGTCGGCCACCTCGAGGTTGAAATCCTCGACAGCGAGCACGCCCTCGTCCGTCACCTTGAGGTTTGGCCCCTTCTTCTCGCCGTCCTTGGCCTTGTGGGCACGGCGCTTGCCCCCGGCGTGCGGGTAGACCTTCTCGATATGCCTCAAACTAACCTCTGCCATGGTATGCCCCTCCTTATCGGGTAGTTTCCTCGGATGACTGCACACGGGCATCGCTTTGCGCGGCCCATGCCTCCGCTGCGGCCTCGGCGTTCAGTGCGGCGTCCCGTGCCGCAACCTCCGCCTTCGGCAAGCGGCCATAGAGCTCCATCGCTCGATGGAGACGGCGCGCGACCTGTTCGGTCGCGTAGCCCGGCAGCGCACGCCAGCACCAGTTTCCGCCGAGCGTCGAGGGCGTGTTGATGCGGGCATCGCTTCCCAAGCCCAGTACGTCCTGCATGGTCACGATCGAAAGGTCCGCGACGCTCGACCAGATGGCGCGCATCATGCCCCAGCCTTCGCCTTCGGCTGCGTCGAGGTGCAGATACTCGCGGGCGAGCGCAACGTCGCCTGCATCCGCGGTATGCAGCCAGCCGAGCGCGGTATCGTTGTCGTGCGTGCCCACATACGCGACGCAATGAGGCGTGTAGTTGTGCGGCTGGTACAAGCTTCCGCCGCCATCCCTGCTATCGAAGGCGAACTGCAGCACCTTCATGCCTGGATAGCCGGTGTCGGAAAGCAGGCGGTACACCGAGGGCGTCAAGAAGCCAAGGTCCTCGGCCACGATGGGACACGGGCCGAGCTTCGCCTCGAGCGCCGAGAAGAATGCCTTGCCCGGGCCGGGCTTCCAGCGCCCGCCCGCCGCGGTCGACGCTCCCGCCGGGATGGCATAGTAGGAATCGAAGCCGCGGAAATGGTCGATGCGCAAGATGTCGTAGAGATCGAGCTGGTAGGAAATGCGCTCGATCCACCATGCGTAACCGTCTTCCGCCATGTGCTCCCACGCGAAGAGCGGATTGCCCCAAAGCTGGCCCGTATCGGAAAAGCCATCGGGAGGGCACCCCGCGACCTCGCGAGGACGAAGGTCCTCATCCAGCTGGAACTGCTCGGGATGCGCCCAGAGGTCCGCGCTGTCCTCGGCCACATAGATGGGAAGGTCGCCCATGAGCTCGATCCCGTGCTCGCGAGCATAGGCGTGAAGGCGCGTCCACTGCCTGAAGAAGAGGCACTGCACGCCCTTCCAGAAACGCACTTCGCAAGCGAGCTTGCTGCGAGCGGCGGCAAGGTCCTCGGGAACGCGCATGCGCAACCCCGGCTCCCACGTCGAGAGCGCGGCGCCGCCATGGTCGCCCTTGATTGCCATGAAGAGCGCATAATCGTCGAGCCATGCGCCCTCGCGCTCGCAAAAAGCCCGGAGCTCGTCGGCGCGCGCGTTCTCAAGGCGCTCCACCGCGCGGCGAAGCACGTCGAAGCGGCCCTCGTAGAGCGCCCCGTAATCAACGCGCGCGGGGTCATCGCCCCAGAAGCGCCCCTCGTACTCGCCCGGCTCGAGCAAACCCTCCTCTGCCAGATCGTCAAGATCGATGAGATAGGGATTGCCTGCAAACGAAGAGAAGGACTGATAAGGGGAATCGCCGTAGCTCGTCGGTCCGATTGGCAGCAGTTGCCAGACCGATTGGCCCGCGGCGGAGAGGAAGTCCACAAACGCGCGCGCCTCGGCGCCGAGCGTACCGACGCCCCACGGCGAGGGCAGGGCGGTCATGGGCATCAAGATGCCGGAACGCCTCATATCACTCCCCTCCTTTCACTAACCTGAACCCGGGACGCCCGCGCACGGGTCCGTCCCGCTTTTGCCGTCTCGGGCGCGCGGCCGGCAGAAACGCCGACCGTCGCCGCAACGGCATTGGACGCATCATCGCCACCATCTGCGACGGGTGCGGAACCGGCACGGTCTTCTGGCGAAAGCGCCCGCACGCTCTCGCGCTTGAGCAACTGGAACGGGACCATCTCGCGCACGGGCTTGGTCTCGCCGCCCAAACAAGCCAGAAGCGTTTCCACGCTCCGCGTCGCGATGAGGCGAGTGTCTTGGCGGATCGTCGTGAGGCGCGGGATCGAGAACTGCGATGAGTTCACCCCGTCGAACCCCACGAGCGACAAATCTCCGGGGATGGACAGCCCCATATCGAAGACCGCGCGCATCGCGCCGAGCGCGATCGCGTCGCCGAGCGCGAAGACGGCCGTGAGGTCCGGGGAACGCATGACGAGCCTCACCATTGCGTCGTAGCCCTCCTCCATCGAGAAGTGGCAGGGCTCGTAATCGCGCTCATAATCGAGCTCGATACCGTGCGCCCGCAGCGCCTCCTCCGCACCGTGCAAGCGCCGACCGCTCACCTGGCTGAGCGCGCGGTTGCCGCCCACGATGCCGATGCGCCTATGGCCGCGGGAAAACAGGTACTCCACGACCTCGCGCGCGGCCTCTACGTCGTTCGTCGAGACGCTCGAAAGGTTCTTGAACGCCAGCCCGGCTGCGGTGTTGGTCACGAGCACGCCCGGCACGCTCACCCGGCTGAACGACGTCTTGAAGAACGCCGGGTCCCCGCCCAAGAAGAGCATGCCCTTGGGATGACGCACCTGCTGGTAGTGAATCGCGTAGAGCACCTCGTTCTCATCCTCGTCGAGGTACACCACGTCGGCCTGCTCGTCCGCCTCCGAGAGCAGCGCCTGGATGCGCTCGAGGATGTCGGCGAACAGCAGGTTCCGCGCGCCCTTCACGAAGACGGCGATGGCCGTGCGCCCCTGCATCTTCAGGAAGCGGGCGTTCGAATTAGGCTCGTACCCAACCTCCTCGACCACCTTGAGCACGCGCATCCGCGCCTTGTCGCTCACGTTCGGATGGCCGTTCAGCACGCGCGAAACCGTTCCCAGGCTGTATCCGGAAAGCCGTGCGATGTCCCGGATGTCCATGATGACCTAGCCCTTGACCGCGCCCGCGGCGACGCCCTTGATGATGTGCTTCTGGCAGAGCAGATAGAACACCACCACGGGGATGACCGCCATGATGAGGGCCGCCATGATGGCACCCATGTCCACGCGGCCGTACGACCCCTTCATGAACTGGATCACGATGGAGATCGTCTTGTACTCGTTCGTGTCGAGCACGAGGTACGGCAGGAGGAAGTCGTTCCAGATCCACATGGTTTGCAGGATGCCCACCGAGATATAGGTGGGCTTCATGATGGGAAGCACCACCGAGAAGAAGGTGCGCAGCGGCGAGCAGCCGTCGATGAGCGCGGCCTCCTCGATCTCGATGGGAATCGATTTCACGAAGCCGCAGAACATGAAGACCGCAAGGCCTGCTCCAAAGCCAAGGTAGATGATGATGATTCCCCAAGGGGTGTCGAGGCTCAAACGATCGGCCACGAGCGACAGGGTGAACATGACCATCTGGAAGGGCACGACCATCGAGAGCACGCACAGCAGGTAGACCGCCCGGTTGAACCGGTTGCTCACACGGGTGATGAACCATGCGCACATGGAGCAGCACAGCAAGATGACAAAGACCGAGCCGATGGTGATGAAGACCGTCCACCACACCGCATCGAGGAAGCCATAGCGATCGATGGCCTGGATGTAGTTCTCGAGACCCACGAAGGTCTGCTCGGTGGGCAGCTCGAAGGGCTGCAAGCTAATGAAGGTGCGGCTCTTGAACGAGTCCATGAGCACGATGATGATGGGCAGCACCCAGATGAAGCACAGCACACAGAAGAACGCCGTGCCCACCCAACTCAAGATATGCTTGCGTTTCATTTACTGCTGCACCTCCTTGGAGCGCGTCACGCGCAGCTGGATGAGGCCGATGGCCACGACCACGAGGCAGAAGATGACGGCCTTCGCCTGGCCCACGCCCTCCCAGCCGGTACGGCCGTAGAAGGTGTTGTAGATGTTGAGCGCCAAGAGCTCGGAGAGCTTCGAGGGCTCGCCCGCCGTAAGCGACAGGTTCTGGTCGAAGAGCTTGAAGCCGTTGGTGATCGAGAGGAACGTGCAGATGGTGATCGAGGGCATCATCATGGGGATGATGACGCTCTTCAGGCGCTCCCACGGACCGGCACCGTCGACCTCGGCGGCCTCAAGCACGTCGGTGGGAATCGACTGCAAGCCGGCGATGTAGACGATCATCATGTAACCGATCTGCTGCCACGAGACCAAGATCACGAGCCCCGCGAAGCCGTACCATTCATTGAGGTTGATGGCTTGGCTGTACTGCGCCAGGATACCGTTGAAGATGAGCTGCCAGATATAGCCCAGCACGATGCCGCCGATGAGGTTGGGCATGAAGAACACCGTGCGGAAGAGGTTCGTTCCGCGCATCTTCTGCGTGAGGGCGAGCGCCAGCGCGAACGCGATGACATTGATCACGAGAAGCGACACGATGGCGAAGAGGGCCGTGTACCAGAACGCATGCTGGAAGATGGTGTCCTGGAACGCACGAAGGTAGTTCTCGATACCGGTGAACTGCGCATCCGTCACCGTGGTGAAATCGCAGAACGACAGCCACACGCCCAAGATAAACGGCACGATGAAGCCGATGAGAAACGACACGAGCGTAGGCACCAAAAAGACAGGCCAATACTTCTTGATTGCTTTTTCCATATGCTGACCTCCTTACCCTAGAGACAGCGACGGCGGGCGGGAACCTGCCCCGCCCGCCGTGACGTTACGATGCAGGCAGGAAGCCGGATGCCCGGCTCCCGTTACAGCATGTACCGGACTACTTCGCCGCAGCGGCCGCCTCGGTGGCCCAGCCATCGACGAATGCGGTCACGACGCCGTCCCAGTTGCCATCGGTCTGGTCCGCAGCATAGGTGGTGAGAGCGGAGCCCACGCCGTTCTTCCACTCCTCGCTCGGCATGGTCGAGAAGTTCCAGGAAACCGGGGTCTTCTCGGAGTTGACCTCGTCGGCGATCTGGTTGAGCACGTTCTCGGAAGGCTGGTTGCCCTCGAACGGGATCACGAAGCCCATGCCGGCCTCACCGGAGGGCATGGCGCCGTCGGCGCCGCACATGGCCTTGGTGCCGGTATCGGACGTCACGCACCAGTTGATGAAGTCGAGCGTCGCCTGGATGTTGTCCTCGGAGGCGTTCTTGTTCACGCACCAGTAGTTCTCGGAGCCCGTGCAGATGCCCTGGTCCTCTTCGCCCTCGACGCCGATGTAAATCGGGAGCAGGCCAAGGTTGTCGTCGCCGACCTCGGAGATGTTCGCGTACTCCCAGGTGCCGTTCTGATAGAACACGGCCTGGCCGGTCACGAACTCGGCGGTGGCGTCGTCAGCGGTCTTCGTGGAGAGCACGCCCGGCTCGCAGGTTGCGTTGTTGATGTAGAGGTCCCAGATCTGGCGATAGTTATCGAGATAGAGGCCCTCGATGGCATCGGTGTTGTCGATGCCCTTCTCCTTGTACTCGTAGTAGATCGGGAGGTTGGCCAGGTGGGTCTTGAAGCGCCAGTCGGAGCTGGAATCCATACCGGCAGAGGTGAATGCGCTAAAGCCGAGCTCGTCCTTGCGGGCGGTGATGTCCTCGACGACCTTCTTCAGAGAATCGAAGTTGGTGATGTCCGCCTCGGAGTAACCGGCCTGGTCGAGCAGGCTCTTGTTGTAGATAAGGCCATAGGACTCGATGACGTAGGCCACGCCCTTGGTCTTGCCGTCCTCGCCCTTGAGGGCATAGGAATCGTCGGTGAGGGTCTTCATGACGTCGGCGTCGTCGAGGTCGAGGCAGTAATCCGTCCACGAAGCCAGGCCAACCGGGCCGTTTACCTGGAAGAGGGTCGGGGCCTCGGACTTGGCCATCTCGGACTTCAGCGTGGTCTCATACTGGCCGGAAGCGGCGGTCTTCACCGTTACGGGAACACCGGTCTCCTCGGTATACAGCTCAGCGAGCTCCTGCCACTGGGCATCCTGCTCGGGCTTGAAGTTGAGGTAGTAGACCTCGCCCGCCGCGCTCGCGCTGCCCGCCGCGCTGCCGGTGTCGCCACCGCCCGAGCAGCCCGTCGCCGCGATCGCCGCGACACCTGCCGTGGCACCGAGCCCAGCCGTGATGAACTGACGACGATTCATCATGATAGTTTCCTCCTCACGTTTGAATTGAAATTGGAAACGTTTCCAATTTCTGTTGGCATTATTATCGCTCGCCAGCGCTTTCGCAGAAATGAAACGTTTCCAAAATGACCGTTCATGGAGCACGCTGCGCCGTCTACCGCTCACGATTCGGCGAGCGGTCCAAATATGGAACGGTTCCACAAACGCCCTCCGCGAACGGTCTAGCATCGTTCCGCGAGCGGTGACCCATCAGCGCATGAGACAATCGTGCCGGGTTAAACTGTCTCATGTGAGACAGTTGTGTCGGGTGAAACTGTCTCATACTGCCGCGCATCTCCCGCTGAGCGTGAGACAATCGTGCCGTCGCCCCTCCTTGCCCATTACAGTTTGAGCCAGCCTCCGGGCTGGCTCTTTTTGCATCCCGCCCAGTCTGGGAAATACGATTGAGTCGGCCCTGCGGGGCCGCTGGCCGACCGCCCCGGACGGCCTTCTCGCCTGCCCTCGCGAGGGCCCGGGGGGTGTTGCCGCCGGGGACGGGTCGCCGCGGTCGGCGACTGATAGAGACATGCCGGGGATTCCCCACGGCTCCGTAATGTGGTTGTCGCGCCCGCGGTCGGCGGTCAGC